>SAMEA3663025__coassemble_983_pt1 | contig 14223 bp, 7 predicted proteins | sample SAMEA3663025__metabat2_high_PE_005 | metagenome-assembled genome bin SAMEA3663025 (sample SAMEA3663025) | pig gut metagenome | biome: pig gut; feature: pig-associated habitat; material: faeces | place: France | collected 2012 | reverse complement strand
TTTGAAGTAGAAACACATCTACTTCAAATTTATTTTTATATATTTCTATCACTAGAATGATTGTCTCTTGTATATTGCTTTTCTTTTGAAGGGGTATCTTTTTTCATCATATCTTTAGTCGTGTTAGAAAGTGCTTTTAAAAATAGCTCTTTTTCTTTATTTTCTATATCTTCTAAATTTGGCTTATGTTTTTCTTTGTTAAGACTCTTTTGTTCTTGTATTGGATTAAATTTATTAATATTATTGATTAGCTGTTGCTTTTGCAAATTTTCATCTTTAAAATAGCTTTGAATAAAGCTTCTCATAAAGGCTTGAACTTCAGGCGATAAAGTTGTTAAACTTTCTACTGTTTCAGCTATTGATTTAATTGTATTTTTAACAAATTTAGATGAGTTATCAATTATGTTTTTATAATTACCATCTGGCGTTTTGTCTTTTATGAAATTAAACATTTTATTTATTTTGGTTTCTTGTTTTACTAGCTCTGGCTGACCTATGGCGATTAAATAATCAAAGTCTTTACTAAAAGCTGATGGCTCACTACCTAAAAATATATTAAAATTTTTATACTCTTTTCCATCAGCCTTAATAGAAAAACTAACTTTATGAGTTGGGAATGTTCCATTTTTTTCATTTTGTTCTCTTACTATTTTATCTAGCTCAATAAGAGATTGAAAAACAGAAACGCCACCATCTTCTCCCTTTATATATCCTTCACCAGCTGAATTTTTAATCAACTCGCTAAGCATAGATATGTCTTGAAAATTTTTAGCCGTTTTGTCTAGATTAAAAGAATTTAAAGCAAAAGCATATTGTATGCTATTCAAATCATCTTTAGAAAAATTTAATTTTGTTTCATCATTTTTATCTATATTATCGGTTTGCATTATTTTCTCCTTATTGGTTAGTTGGGTTATATTTTCTTTGATTAATCTCTCTAACATTTGCGGTTTTAGCTGTGAGGCTTGTTTTGAGGCTAATATCATTTTTTGTGGTTCTATTAAATTTAGATCCATTTCATATCCAGCATTTTTAGCAAGTTCATTCATAAATATTCTTTGTGTTCTGCCGTTGCCTTCACGAAATGGATGAAGTGCGTTAATCTCCATTAATAACTCTGAAGCTCCCTTAGCAAAGCTATCAATATCTTTACAATCTTTTAAAAAATTTTTATCTTTTAATTCATCAAATATAATTTTAGAATATTTCTTTAATTCATTACCTGGGACAAAATGTTGGTTACCCTTTAGAAATACTCCATCTAGTCCAATATCTGCTCTATCAAGACCAGCAAATGTATATACATTTTCAAAAAGTTTTTTATGAATATCTTTTAAATGTTGATAGTCAAAATTGCCTTTAATTGGATTAAGTTCTAACTCCAATTGTTTTGTTAATGTAATTTCTCTTTCTCGTTCATTTAGTTCTACTAAATTTATCGCACCTACTAAATTAGAAGCTAAAAGCTGTCTATCAAAATCATTTTCTGGGATACCATCATCTAAAAATTTAAACACTTACACCCCACTCTTTTTTATATTCGGCGATTATTTCATCAGCTGTTTTTTCATTTTTTGCAATTTTTATCATATTAATAATGTTTCTTTCATTTGCAAACATATTTTCAATAGCGTGTCCACAAATGGTAGATTTAATTTGCTCGTATTGCTCTTTAGTTAAATCATCTTTATATTTATCAAGTATAGCTAAGCTCTCTTTTAAGCTATGAACTTCCGGATATCTCATTTTTTCTCCTTTATAAATTTTCTATTTTGCTATTTTGTTCTAAGTCTGAATTATTGAAATCATTGCTATTTATCTCTTCAAACTCTAAATTAATTTGAGTAAGCTTATCTGCTAATATGGTTTTATTTTTGTCTTTAAAAATATCTAATAACAAATTTCTAAAGTGTTCATCTCTTAGAATTTCTTTTTCAATAGCAGATGTAAAAGCATTGATTGCTAAATTAAGCTTTTTGATTTTCTTTTCTTCATCTTTTAGTTTAAGCAAAAGCTCTTTATCTTTTTTAATTCTTTTACTTATTGCTGACATTTTTTTATTCAACTCATCTTGACGCATATATTTTCCTTTATAGGGTATTTAAATTTTTTATGATGGATTATACAACAGATATTTCTATAATGTCAATAGATTAAGCTAAATATAAGCCCTATTATGTAAAATACATTTTGTGAGTTTTTATTTTGGCAGGATAGCAACTTACGCCATTTTTTGATATCATTTTTTAAAATGAAATCAAAAAGCATAAGTTGCATTTCTGCGAAGCTCCTAAAAATTAGCCAAAGGCCAGTAAGGTAAAAAAGTGAAAAAAGATATAAATAAAGAGAGATTTATTTTTACAATTAGCGATGAAAATATAAAATATTTAAATGATAAAAAATCTAAATTTGGTATAAAAACCAAATCAGAGTTTTTAAATGAAATTATCAAATTTCATAAAGATTGTTACTATCAAGCTCAGAGTGAATTAGAAACAATGCCATATGATGAAAGCAGATTAAAGAGCTATGAATACAGAATTCGTTTGACTCAAAATGAAAACGAATTTATAAAATCTCAAAGTAAAGCTCACGGAATTTCTAATACAAAAGAGATTAAACTTAGATTGCTTAATACCCTTTATGATGAAAAATTTGTGCCTAGAATTGATATTATTGATATTAAAAAAAATCAAAAAGCATACATTAAGGCTTTTAGATATATTAAGTCTCATATAGAAAATAACCAATTATATTGTATAGATGAAAATGGTATTAAACTTATTAATGAGTTGATAGGTATCTATGAAAGAATTGATAATCATTTAAATGAACTCTCACAAAGAGTAGATTTAAAATTAGAGAGCAATTAAGTGGGAAGAGTTTATAACTATTTTAAACATAAATGGGAAGATGAATTTGAAAACGAAGCTATTCGTGTAAAAAAAATTTTTAAATCCTATGATAATAGTTATGCTTGTAAAACCGGTAATTTTTATTTAAAAAAAGAGCGATATTCTAAATCTTCTATCGATAATAAACATAATATTGAAAAAAAAGATTTTAACCATCAAGTGGTTTTTAAAATCTCTAGCTCTTGTAAAAGCTATGAGCATTTAGCATCACATATCAAATATATTACTAGAGATGGGACGCTTGAGCTTATTTGTTATGAAGGCGATGAAAGTATAAATTTTGATATGGCAAATAGATATCGTGGCAAATCTCAAAATAACATTGCTTTAGAAAAAATGGATAGCAATTATAGGCTAAAAAGAAATATAGATTTATCTGAAAGTAGTAGAGAAAATAAAGAGACATTTAATATGATTTTCTCTATGAATAATTATGAAGTTGCCTCAACAGATCAGATCAAACAAGCTTGTTTTAACACGATAAAAGAGCTATATCCAAATCATAATTTTATTATCGCTTCGCATAATGATACAGATAACCCACACTGCCATCTTATATTAAAAAGAACTAATAACATTAATGGAAAAAAGTTACGAATAAGCAAATCAGATTTAGCCAAAATAAGAATAAAATACGCTGAAAATCTACGCAACATAGGCGTAGAAAATGCTTTTACTAAGGATATAAGCTATGATGATATTAAGCCGAAATTTGAGAAAAAATGGAGTAAAAATCATCACTATTTAATAACAGATTTTGGCAAGGACTATTATGATTTTAATCCAAATAACTCAATAAGTTATTATGTCAAGTATAAAACCACAAAAGACAAAGAAGCTATTATATGGGGTAAAGATTTAGAAAGAGTAGTAAAAGAAAATCGATTAAAAAAATATGATTTAGTAAGATTTGCTATCACAGACCAAAGTGAGCGTAAAAGAGTTATATATAAATACGACAAAGAAACCAAAACCCAAAAATGCTACGAAGCAACTATATATGAAAAAATTTGGGATTGCTCTTTATATAGAGATGAAAATGGCAATAAAATAGATAAAGAACTAATCCCACTTAAAGAATTTAAGAAAAATACCTATAAAGAGATAAAACAAAACATACCACAAAAACCAAATAATCACAAATATACCTATAAAAAAGATTCTATATTTGATAAAGATTTTGTAATTAGCTATAAAAATATCTACACAGAGATGAAAGCAGACAAAAGAGAGCACGATGAAAGAATAAGAAATAAAGATTATAGATATAAACCTGCTGATATCGGCTGGACTATAAGATCATTTGCTAATAAGCATTATACAAAGTCCGAAATGGAACAAAATATAGAACTATTTTTCGAAGAACATAAAAAAGATATTGATATTATAGATAGCAATAACTCAACGCCTTTTTATAATCCAACTCTTTTTAAATTCAAAGGTTTTGAGATCAAGCTCTTTAAAGATACAGACAATAAAAATAATAGTTATACCATCTATATGAAAAATGACCATAAATCATATATGCTAGGAACTATCAGCCCACAAGTATTTCGAGATACGCCACTAATTTCGCTGCTTAAAGAAGTTAATGATGAGATATCAAATGAAAGATATCTTGATAAAGAGATAAATTTAACTCTTCAAAGAAGTGTGAATAATTTTACATATGATATGACCTATAATTATATAAATAGTGATATTATCAATGAATACTCAAAATCAAAAGAGATTGAGCCAATTAAACTATCTAGCCTAGAAAAAGATAAAGAGCATAACAAAAAAAGAGATTTAGAAATCAAGCAAATTCAACAAGACAAATATATAAAAGCTAAAAAATATTTAAAAGAGATTGAAACAAGCCAAAAAAGAAAAAAATTGATTGATATTAAAAAGAATTATGAATATATCAATGGCAAATTTAAGCCAACTCTTAAAAAGCCAATCAGCGAGTCTGAATTTGACAAACCAATATATAAAAATACAATAAGGAATTTATATGGAGAACAAAACAACACAAGAGATAGAACAAACAAATACTCACGAGCCACGATACAATCAAGAGATGAGCTATATATCACCAACCTTACTATATCTAAGCCAAAACGAACCACAGACCTTCAAAGACTTACTTGGCCAGGCTCTAACCCAGTGCGAAGTATGTCCAAATTCGATATGGATACTAGAAGAGAACAACCTAATATGCTACTGCCAAACGACGCACACCATCAGCTACAATCTAGCAGACAACCCCAAGATAATAGAGATATGCGACGCCCAGATACAAGCCATCAAGGAATTCAAGCAAACAGAGTAGATATAGATAACGCTCAAAATAGCATAAATTCTAAAAACATTAATCAAGATAAAAATAAACAAGATATCCGCCAACTACCAAAATCAGAGCAAAACCCACCAAAAAATATAAATAAATCCAAAAATAAAGGCAATGAAATGGAAATTTAAAATTGCTAAGTTTTGCTCTTATTAAGCAATTTTGTGATTTGGTATAAATTACCTAAATAGGTCAATTTCGTGTTTATTTATACTTTTATATTCTTTTTGTATCTTGTACTTAGCAATAATTTCATTAGCATAGCTATCTATTATGGTAAAAAATTTCCCATTTTGCTTAACTGCTACTAATTTGGCATTTGATAGAGTTTGCTCTTTATCATCTAGAATTTCACTATTGTTATCATAGAAATAGATCTTATCACATACTCCAAGTAGCTCTTTTAGGTTATCAAAACTCTGTCCAAATCTTCTTTCTAAAGTTTCATTATCGATATTATGTCCGCCCTTACTTACTCTAATTGCTACTCTTTTTTTAGATATTTCAACATTTTCTAAACCTATATAAAAAAGCGTAATATTATAGTCTTTGTTTTTAGCTAATTTTATAAATCTAACAATGCCTTTTCCACTAAGTGTTGTTTCAAGATTAAAACTAGCACCACTATTTAAAAATTTATTTCTCATAGCAATAGCTAATTTACCTGCTTTATTTTGTATATATGAGCTTTCGTAATTACCTAATTCCTTTGCTAACTCATCACTATTTACTCTATAACCATAAAAATAATTTTTTAAAAGCTGATTAATGTAAAATGTGCTTTTGCCACTCCCATTTACTCCAGCAAAAATATATAATTGTTTAGTATCTTTTATATTATCCATATAAAAAACCTTTTATATTGAGCTTTTGTTATATTTTTATTTTATCTAATTTAATCTTTAAATAGTATATAACATAATACACTAGCAATAATATCGCTAGTGTATTATGTTAAACTAAATATCAATCTCTGTCTTTTTTATTTCATTTTTATAAGCAATCTCTTCTTTGAGTATATTTTTATTGCTATGATGTTGCTCATTTGTATAATTATCATTTTGTATGCTAGGTTTAGTGGCTACTTTATCTTCAAATAAATCCATTTTAAACTCAACCTTTAATGGTTCTTTTCCTTCGGACATATTTTTTAGATGAGATTTAAGCTCATTATATTTATTACCAATAGCTTTTTCTAATGCTTTATCTGGTATTAAGCGCATAAGCTCATAACTCTTAGGCTTATATTTTAACAAATCTTCTCTAACCAAATCTATTGGATTTTTCATAGCGTTTTGAATAGTATCAAAATCAGCTTCTAACGCCTTTTTAAGGGCTGGAAAATTATAATCTTGATGACTTTTAATCTTTTCTTCGCACTCTTGAATTAAATCTTTGGCTTTGGCTATATTTTTATCTATAATGTTTTTACGCTCTTCTATGTTATTTATAAATTTATCAATAACATTTTTTAACTGCTGATAAGTTAGTGGCTGTGTTATTACTTTATCCGTTATTCCTACATCAAAGAGATTAGAATTTAAAACAGAGCTATTTTGATTTTTTTGACTCAAAGATGATGTTTTATATTTATCAAACACTATATTATTTTCAAACTCTATGCCATTTCTATCTTTAATGGTATATACATATGGATAGGTGCTTAAATTTTTAAAACATTTTTCATCTAAGGTATCATATACTACACTAACTTTAAAGCCTTTATATTCCAATAGATCCAACTCTCTTGATGGGACAATATCCTTAGCCTTCAAGCTCAATTTTCTAATCAAATCTCTAGGTTTATCTATCTCTAAATCATCATTATTCTTATTACCTTCAACAATCTCAATACCTTTAAAATCAGTATTTTTTGAATCGTTAATATCAATAGTATTTATAGTTACCCTATCATCAAGATGAATTCTTGAAAGATCTAATTTCTCTAAATTTGATTTTTCGTTTTCTAAATTTAAAATTGCAGTATTTGAATTATTTAATATAACATTATTATTAAATAATGAATGAGCTTCATTATTAACGGCAAATTCTATTGAATTCATAGCAGTTTTTAGATATGAAAATGTAACCATATATGGATTTCCTGTAGCTTGTGATTTCATTAAATCCGCATTTAATTCAAAATCAGAAAAGGCATTATCAAGTTGCCTTGATTTTGCTGTTTGTGATTGTATAAATTGTCTTATAGCTTGTGCTTTTAGATTGTTTGCTTGCCACATTAATGCATCTGTGGTTTGCTCTGTGGCATATCTATAAATTTTAACTTCAAAATTATTGTCTTTTTCAAAAAATTCATTACCCTGTCTAATTGCCCTACCTTCAGCCTGTTCTATATCGCTAGGTCGCCACGGACAAGTCACTTCGTGCATCGCAGTAATTTTCCTTTGGACATTAACGCCTGTGCCCATTTTTGCATAACTTCCTAATAATACTCTAACTTCTCCTTTATTGACTTTATCAAATAGCTTTTTCTTTTCTGCTAATGTATTGGCATCGTGGATAAATGCTATCTCTTGCGGTTTAATACCTTTATTAACCAATTTTTTATATATATCAGCATATAAATCTATATTTTTATTTACACTGCTATTATCATTTGAAATATCCATTAAGGATAATCCAGTATCTTCATTTAGCTCAGAGAATTCAACGCTAGAACCGATTATATGAGCTTTATAATATGTATTTTCACTCTCATTATAATAAGCTTCAATCTTATCACCATCAGCAGTGATAATTGATTTTTTAATCAATCCTAGCTCATAAGCATTATCTTTTTTTAAATTTTCAATCTCTTTATCATTTAAAATTTCTTCTACTCCATTTAAGATATTATAAGATTTTATTTGCGGTGCTCCTAAATCCATAAAAACTAGCTGTGTTCCTTTTATTTCTTTAGTATTTTCATACTCTGTTACCACATTGTTTATCAAAGAATTTATTTTAGTTTTATCTTCATCAAGCTCTGATTGATTTAAAATTAATCTAGGATCAGTTCCATTTTTTCTACCCTTTGTATATTCTGCTAATAATTCACCACCTTTTAAATTCTCTATATTAGAAGCTATATTTTGCGATACTTCTAATTGAAAATCTGTAGGCTTTAAAAATACTGGGATATAATTTGCCATAGGAACAAATTTAGTATCCATAGCTCTTTGAATATCTTCATTAGTTATATTATCAAATATAGTCTTTGTCATATTGCCAAGCTCAATTAGATTAGTATATCCTTTATTTCTAGTAGTCTCAATCATAGATACACCTGATGGTGATAATTCATAATCTATTTCTATATTACCATAAACTCTCATAAAGCTATCAAGGCTATTTAAGCGTGTTTCTCTCAATGTATCTGGTGCCATTATTCTCATAATATTGTATAATTCATATGGAGCATTAGAGATTGGCGTTCCGCTCAACATAATCATTTTAGTGTTACAACCTGTCTTATTAAATGTATAGCTAGTTTCTAAAAGAGCATTTCCAAGCCTTGAGCCTTTAGAATTTCTAATCCCACGAGCTTTTAAAGCTGTGAACGTTTCCATATTTTTAGCTTCTTGAAATTCATCAAATACAAAACAACCGATGCCTAATTTATCAATTGTAAGTTTTGTTTTTAAAGTTTTATCAGTGTTAACCTCAATAATAAGATTATCAATCTCTTTTCTATACTCTGATTGAAGTTTTGGCAATGCTTTTGGCTTCCACTCTCTTTGTCTATCGCTATTTACTTCATCAATTATGCTATCTATAGCATCTATTCTCTCTTGTAAAATTTTTATTTTTACTTCTATTGGTCTTTCTATATTAGCAAATTCATTATGTGTAATCAACACTATATCGCCATCAAAATCAGCCATTTTTCTTAGAAATTCACTAGGATCTGATTGTTTAAATTCAACCATAGAGCTACTTAATACAGAGGCATTTGGGTAGGTTTTATAAATTTCACTCATCCAACCAGCTTGTGTTTCAGGTTTAACAACTATTAAAGTTTTGCCTTCGATAGTTCCAAGTTTTTTACCTTCGATTGCTGTTGCTATGGCGGTCATAGTTTTGCCACTTCCTACTTGATGATTTAAAAATGTGTTTTTCTCCATATTGCATCTAAATACTGCATTTTTCTGATGCTCTCTAAGCGGTATTTGGGAGCTAAATGTTAAGATGCTACCATCATATTTTGGATCTACATAGCACATATATCTATTGGCATATATATCGTAAATTTCATTTAGATATTCAGGTTTATTATTAATCCAATCACTCCATTCTCTTTTTATATCCCTTGAAATTATATCAGCTTTCATCACTGCTTCTTTATCTATTTTACCATCTTTGGTAATACGTGTTGATTTGGTATTCATAGTATTTTCTAAAACATCAACATCTGTAACTCTATTTGTAATGTATGTTTTTCTACCACCATTAAGATTAAGTCTCCATCCAAAACCTTCGCTTTTTCCTACATTTATTTCAAAATATTTTAAATCTACATTATTAGGATCAGTTTTAAATTTTTGAGCTATGAATTCTTTATAAATATGTATTGGAACAAAATCTGCTCCGAAATTTATTGTAATAGGATCATCAAAGCTTAATGCCTCAGGTTTGCGAGTATTTAGTTCTTTTATATTTTTTTCTAAAAATGGATACATTTCAACCAATATTTGAGCTTCTTCTAATTTTTTTATTACATTACCACTTAAATATTGTTCTCTAAATAAGAATTCGTTTTCTAGATTAGTAGTTTTACCAGTTAAATAATCAGGATTTACAAAAAATATATCACTATTACTATTATAAAGCTCGTTTCTTGTTTCTTTAATGCTTAAACCAGTTTTATTAGCTAGATAATTAATATTTATATAGCCGTATTTAGAGATTGAGTTTAAAACGCCTTCGCTAGGATTTTTAAAAATAAATTCGCTATTAGAAGTTTTATTTGTTATTACTCTTTCATCAAGCATTTTAGATCTTTTAAAAACAAAAGTTCCATCAGGCTGTTCTTCAGGGTATATTAACGATAACATCATCCCCATACTCGGATCATCGCTAAAATGCTTAATAGGCTTAATAGGTTTTCCATTTTGACCATACAAATCAAATGCTGCAAAAGATACTTCATCTCTTGCTTTACTTATGCGAATATCGTTATCATCTATGGTAAAATCATTATCTATATCTATTTTTCTCATTATAGCATCTCTATAATTTATATAGGATTTAGCAAATTTTATCTCACTTTGGCTTAACTCGATTTTTTCCAATGATATTGTAAATTTATCGCTATTTTTATCTTTTATTTTATAAATATCTTCTTCTATTGTCACATATGAATTAACACCAAGACTGCTATAATACTCTTGAGTATTTATAGGCATATTTGATAATTCTAGCTCAATTTGATTTTTTTCTATTTTTGTATATTTAAAAATATTTTCAGGAAGTCTATTGGCAAAATTTACTATTTCATCACTAATTGTTTGCTGGTCAAATTCTCTATTTGCTTTGTAATCTATTTTTAACTCATAGCCAAATCTTGATGAATTTATAATTGCTTCAGTTGTTAAATTGTTTTTTGGATTGTTTGAAAAATATTTGTTAGTTTTATATAGATTAAACTTAACTTTTTCTATTTCATTGTAATATAGCATAGAATAACCCAGTTTTTCATAGTCCAAATCAAAGCTATCAATATCTTCATAGCCAAAGAATTTTTCATATAGTTCTTTGTTTTTATTATTTAATCCTTTTTTAAGTTTTATGATTATATCTTGTTTAAAATAATTACTATTCACTTCTTGCAAATCATCAACACCTATAATTTGACTTAAATATATCTCATTTTTTTCATCTCCATAAAAGCTATAATGCTCTTTTAATGCTTCAATAATTTCTAAATCTTTTATATGAAATTTAAAATCAAAAATTTCATCTTTGTTTTGCTCCCACTTATTAGCTAATGGAGTTCTTTTCATAGTTTTGATCTCTCCATTATCATCTTTGGTAGTTTCATATGTATAGCCTTTTTGAAAAACAACTATATCTGTAGATATGGATACGCCTTGATCTTTAAAAACATCAGGTGGCAATCTCAAAGCACCTATCAACCTACCAATCCCCTCAAATCCAACTTCTTGGGCTTGAATTGCATCTATACTATCTTTACCATCTATAATTTTTTTTATCTCTGTGTCACAATTATCTAAAAAGCGACTTGAAGTAACAAATATAACAAATCCACCATCTTTAGTATTCATTAAAGCTTTTTCAACAAATTTATCAGTTAAATTATTAGTTCCATATGGAGGATTTCCTATAACTAAATCATATTTAGCCTCTTTAACATCATTTAAGTAGTCTCTATTGATAACATTGGTATTAGGTTGAGTAAATTTTAAGATATCAGCAGTGATTTTATCTAATTCATATGCTGTAAAATTAGCATTTAAATCACAACTATCAATAAATCTACCAATACCAGCTGAAGGCTCTAAAATCTCTAATTTTTCACCATTATTATTGGAAATTCCTAATTTCTTTGTAATTTCATTTATGCTATTTATTATGTATGTAGGCGTATAATATGCGTTATCAGAGCTTAACTCTAATTGAGTTTTTAAGCTATTAAAATTAAATTCGCTATCTAAGTGCGAATACTTCTCGATAATTTCATTAAATTTATCTCTTTCTTTGCTAAAATCTTTATTACTATCATTAAAAAATCCACTTAAACCACCAAATCCAGTATATTTGCTAAGTTTTTCTAAACTCTCTTTATTTGCGTAAATATGATTTCTATTGTCTAATTTGTTAATATTAAATTGTTGCCTTATATCTATTTCGGCACTTTTAAGAGCAAAAAGGGTTTCTATAGCTTCTAAATTGCTTTGTAATCTAGCAGATTTTGTTATAGGTGTCTCCATAGTATTATAATCCACAGAGACAACTTCGAAACTCCCTATTTGAGAGTAATTATCTAAAATATACTCTTTTAAATTTCTATCGGTGTGATTTTGATAAGCTCCATTTTCTCTTTTATCTCTTTGGCCGTTGGCCTGTCTAGTTCGCAAATCTTGGCTATTGTCTCCATCATCTCTTGTGAGTAATTCTGCGTTGAAAGATGATTGTATGGGCTGTTGTTCTCTAATTGCCGAATCTCTAGCCATTTTTTCTCCATCAATTGTAGAGAATAGGCTGTCTTGTCTATACCATAGACTATCACCGGTAGCTGGTAATACCACTCGTTTTTCGCCATATATTCTAGCTCTTTCATCTCCATCTCTTGGCTCATTTCCTTGTTTGGTAATATCCAAGCTAGTGTTGAGTCGATTAACTCCTTCTTCCAAATCAATGCTTCTTCTAATGTCTCGTAATCCTTCACCATCCATTGATAAATTATCTCGTAATACTCTTTCTTGCGAGAATTCTGCTCTTCTTCCCATAGCTCCTTGAGTAGTTGAGTGTGTCTGGCTTTGTCTAGCTTGACTGCTTTGCCTGTGGCTAAATCTATCTCCATCCCCATCTGATCTAGCGTATGCTTCATTGAGTTCATCTCCATCGCTACTATCTCGTATGGTTTTTGGATTCCATTTTTGAGCTGAATTGCTGAATAGATCATCGCTCCAGTTCTTAGCGATGGTTGGATGTTCTGTCTTGTTGGTATCGATATCGCTTTTATCTTTTTGAGATATATCGGTATCATCTGTGCTTGAAATTCCTTTTGAGCTAGGTCGTATTCTACCATCAAATTCCATAGTTGATTGCGAAATTCCTGTGGCAATGCCATCATCTTTGAAGTGACCGAGATCCAATGTAAGGTTCGTATCAGCCCAAATCCTTTCAGTGGTGATGGTTTGGTTATCTCGGATGTTAGAGTGTTGTGCCTGTTCTCCCAAAACCAAATTTGCATTATTAGTGCCTGAATTACTGCGCCCCAATATATATCTTGAGCCTTCATTAATTCTAGCTTCCACTCCCAATTCATCTCCAAAAATGTTTTTCGTAGATTGTATATCGCCTCTATCACCAATAGTGGCTCCACCGCTGAAATCGGAAGTATATGACTCATTGTATCTGTCGTCCCACTCATACTGCTTTTGAGTAGTTGATGAAGTGTCTTGCTCTCTTGAAATTCCAGCTCTGGTATCAGGTCGTATTTCTCGTTTAAGTTCTGCGTCCAAAGCTCTGTTGTCCCTGATTTCATTAGAGTTTGTGTCAATATCTCTTTGTATTGTGGGGTTATTTTCTCTTTTGTCTTCTCTATTGTTGGATTGCTCTCCTTGCTCTGCCAACCTAGATCCACTAGCTGAAATTCCTTCTCTATCAAGGTTTCTAGACTGAATATATCCATCAGCTCTTCTACTGGTATTGTAATTAGTTTCTCCCACCAATCCTTGTGCTGATATAGCGTCTCTTGTAGTATCGCTCTGCCATCTGTTATCCCTGCTCCTTGAAATTTGTTGAGCATTGTCGGTGGATTCTTGCCTATGTATTGTGGAATTATCGTGTTGTATATATCTGACGTTAATGTCTCTAATCTCATTTATAACTCCTATTCTTTCTAAATTTAGCTTAACTTCATCTCTTATTTTCTTAGTCAATCTATCTTTTATATTTTGATAATTAGCAACTATTTTAATATAGTTAAAATCATCTAAAGCAAAATCTACTATATTTTTAGCTTCGCCAAATAGATCATCTCTATATGTAGCCATACTATCTTTATACAAATTTTCATATCTGCTTATGGCTCCTCTTATCGCTCCAATCCCTATTAAAGCATATCTATCTTGAGCTGTAAAATTAATATTTAAGCTATTTAATACCCTATGCTCAACCGCCCAGCCTAACTCATCAAAATTTAGATTATACTTTTCTAATATCTCTTTGCTGTTTTTATCCAATAATCTTTTTAACACTTTTGATTCCTTGTAATTTTAAAATAAA
>SAMEA3663025__coassemble_241_pt1 | contig 14988 bp, 12 predicted proteins | sample SAMEA3663025__metabat2_high_PE_005 | metagenome-assembled genome bin SAMEA3663025 (sample SAMEA3663025) | pig gut metagenome | biome: pig gut; feature: pig-associated habitat; material: faeces | place: France | collected 2012 | reverse complement strand
GAGCATAGCAAGCGTTAGTCAAATTTACAAAAGTGCTAATTGGGCTGAAAGAGAGTGCTATGATCAATATGGAGTTAAATTTGATAATCATCCAAACCTTAGACGCATATTAAATCATAAAGAATTTATCGGATATCCATTGAGAAAGGATTATCCTATTGATAAATATCAAATTCTAACTCAAAGTGATAGCTTGGTTGATGAGATGAGAGATCAGCTCTTAAATCTTGGTCTTGCTAGTGAAGAAAATGATGAATTTAAAATCAAATATACATTTTTAAATATCGGCCCATCACATCCTGCTACACACGGGACGATACGCAATTTTATGGCTTTGGATGGCGAGAAAATAGCTGCTTGTGTAACTGAAATTGGCTATTTACATAGGGGATTTGAGAAGTCTTGTGAGACTCATACCTATTCCCAGATCATACCATATACAGATAGGCTAAATTACTGCTCTGCTATGCTAAATAATGTCGGATATGCTAAGGCGGTAGAGGATATCTTGGGTGTTACCTTGCCTGATAGAGCGATTTTTATGCGTGTGATTTTGGGTGAGTTGGCTCGCATTATAGATCATGAGGTTTGCCTTGGGGCTATGTTTGTGGATATGGGGGCGCTTACAAATTACTGGTATTTATATAATCCTAGAGAGAAAATTTATAACTTCTTATCTAGATTAACTGGTGCTAGATTTACAAATTCATTTGCTAGAATTGGCGGTATGGCGCATGACTTTTATGATGGTTGGGAAGATGAGCTTTTGGGCTATTTAAAAGAGGTTGAAAAGGGCCTTGATGATACTCTAACTCTCATAGAAAAAAATAGAATTTTCTTAGATAGAGTTCAAAATATCTGTAAAATAAGTGCCAAAGACGCTCTAAGCTATGGATTTACTGGGCCAAATTTAAGAGCTAGTGGTGTGGATTATGATTTAAGAAAAGATAAGCCATATTACTATTATGATAGCTTTGATTTTAATATCCCTGTTGGTAGCTGTGGCGATATATATGATAGAATGTTTGTGAGATTTTATGAGATGAAAGAGAGTGTCTCTATCATCCGCCAAGCGATCAAGAGAATTCCAAGTGGCGATATCTGTATCAAAGATAAAGATATAATTCTCCCGCCAAAAAGCGAAGTATATGGCAATATTGAGGCTTTGATAAATCATTTTAAAATCATTTTTGATGGGATTAAGCTCCCTGTGGGGCATTTCTATGGTGCTAGTGAGGGGGGCAATGGTGAGCTAGGATTTTTCATTGTTAGCGATGGTGGCAATATGCCTTATCGCTTAAAGCTTAGACCGCCTTGTTTCTATGCTTTAAACGCATTTAGCGATATGGTTAGAGGTGGCTTGATCGCTGATAGTATCTTGAATTTAGGTAGTATAAACATAATTGCTGGGGAGCTAGATAGATGAGTTTTGAATTTACAAAAGATGAGCTAGAAGGCTTAAATAACCTACGCACAAAAGTAGATGATGATAGAGCGCTAGTATTACCCGCTCTTTGGATTTTACAAAGAAGACAAGGATTTATCAGCTCTGAAGATATATTGTATTTAGAAAAAACTCTTGGGATTAAGGCTATATTCTTTGCTGAAGTTATGGGCTTTTACTCTATGTTTAATGAGAGCAAAAAAGGCAAATATGAGCTTAAATTTTGTAAAACCATAACTTGTAAATTAAGAGGCGGCGATGAAGTGATAAAAGCCGCTAGCGATCTTCTTGGGATCAAGATGGGTGAAACTACTAGCGATGGGCTTTTTAGCCTTGGGGAGAGTGAGTGCTTGGGATATTGTGAGAAGGCGCCATGTATGTTATCAAATTTAGAGCAAATCGGTGATTTAACTAAAGATAGTATAACAGAGTTAATAGAAAGGCTAAGGAGAGAAAATGAAGGTCGTTAGTGCTAGATTTGATATACCTAATGCCAATAAGATAGAAGTCGCTAAGGCTCATGGGGCATATGCGAATTTAGATGAAATTCTAAAAATGCCAAGAATGGATATAGTAGATGCGATTGACAAAAGTGGATTAAGAGGCAAAGGCGGTGGCGGTGGCCATTGTGGAACTAAATGGAAAAATATGATAGCTTGGCCTAGCGAAAAACGCTATTTGGTGGTAAATGGCGATGAGAGCGAGCCTGGGACTTGTAAAGATAAGTATATTTTCAATCTTGATCCACATCTGTTAATAGAAGGTATCATAATCTCAGCTTACGCTCTTGGTGCGTGTAGAGCCTATATCTACATTAGGGGCGAATATGAGAGAGAGTATCAAAGCATTAAAAGGGCAATTAATGAATCCAAAGATGAGAGGCGTGGCCTAGAAATTATAGTTTGTAAAGGTGCTGGAGCCTATATTTGCGGTGAGAAGAGCGCACTTTTAGAGAGTATTGAAGGCAAAAGGGGGCATCCTAGATTAAAACCACATAATAGAGCTGAGCCGGATTTTTTGTTTGGTAGTGCGTGTGTGGTAAATAATGTCGAAACCATCGCTAGCGTGCCTTTCATAGTTAAAAATGGCTGGGAAAAATATAGAAGTGTAGGAACCCCAAAATCCCCTGGTACTCTGCTATTTGCCGTAACAGGATGTGTGAATACTCCATGCGTTAAAGAGATGCCATTTGGGACTAAAATGATTGATTTTATCAATGAATTTGGCGGTGGCGTATGGAAAAATAGAGAGCTAAAAGCCGTTATCCCTGGCGGATCATCTGCTGCGGTATTAACCAAAGATGAAGTTATGAAGGCTACTTTGGATTATGAAAATTTATGGGAGTATAAGAGTGCGCTTGGTACTGGCGGTATGATGGTTTTTGATGATACGATCAGTATGCCTAAGGTGCTTTTGAATTTGCTTGAGTTTTACACAGAAGAGAGCTGCGGGCAATGTACTCCATGTCGTGAGGGCTGCGGCTGGGGAATGCGAGTTGTGGAGCGAATTTGTAAAGGCGAAGGAAGCAAAAAAGATCTACAAATATTAAAAGATATCTGCTTTATGCTAGATGGAAAGACAATTTGTGTATTTGCTCCAGCGGTAAAAGATGTAATCATAGGCTTTATAACCAAATTTGAAGATGAGTTTTTAGCGCTTTGTAAGGATTAAAATATGGTAGAGATTATAGTTGATGGCGAGAAATTTAGCGTAAATGAAAAGGGCAATCTAATCACCGAGCTAAAAAAGCATAATATTGAAATTCCACACTTTTGCTATCATGAAGCGCTTGGCGTAAGTGGTAATTGTAGAATGTGCCTAATAGAAGTAGTAGGTCAAAAACGCCCCCAAATCGCATGCGATACGCCCATAAAAGAGGGTATGGAGATCAAGATAAATAGCGAGCTTACAAGGGCTGTTCAGCGTGGAATTTTAGAGCTTGAGTTTATTAATCATCCGCTTGATTGTCCTGTGTGCGATCAAGCTGGTGAGTGTGATTTACAAGATTATTATATGAAATTTGATCTACAAGAGTCCAAAGTAAGTCTAGCCGATAAGGTAAAAAAAGGCAAAAGAGAGGATCTTGGCTCTTTAGTAATCCATGATGAAGAGAGATGCGTGCTTTGTAGAAGGTGTGTGAGATTTACTCAAATATGCACCCAAACTAATGAATTAGCCGTGGGTGGCCGTGGTGAGCATAGCCACATAATGCTAATGAATGGCAAGAAAATAGACAATCCATACGCAGGAAATATAGTAGATATCTGTCCAGTAGGAGCTATGACTTCGGCTGATTTTAGATTTAAAAAGCGAGTTTGGCACCTACAAAAGACCCCTGCAATCTGTCAAGGCTGTGAAAGGGGGTGCGCTATATGGATCGATAGCAATAAAGCAAAATATCAAGATAGCAAAATTTATAGATTTAGGCCTAGAGAGAGTAGCGTAAATGGCTATTTCATATGTGATTATGGTCGTTATAGCTATAAAGATGAGCAAGTAATTAAGCGTGATGATAGTGCGAAAATCTCCGCTTTAGCCCTAGATCTTAGGACAAATGGCGATCAATATGATATCTTAGCTTCAAGCTCATTAAGCATTGAAGAGATGAGTGCTTTAAAGATTTTGGCTAATGAGTTTAATATGGGCTTATATGGATTTAGTGATTTTAGAGATGAGAGCTTTAAAGATGAGATTGGATTAAAGCTTAGAGTACCGAATAAAACTGCTAACCGTGTGGGATTAAATAAGCTTGGCATAGATAAAAATTTAGATAAAAAATCTAAAAATTTAATAGTTTTTCATCTGGGTAGGGATTTTGAGTTTATCAATAAATTTGAATTTGATAATCTCATCAAAATCGGCTCAAATAGCGATGCTGATATAGTTTGCGCTAGTAGCTATCACAGAGATGGCCATACCTTAAATATAGATGAAAAATTGCGATTTAGCAAGGGGGCTTTTGAGCCACTTAGCCCTAAAATTTGCGATATTATCGCTGAATTTATAGGTCGTAGGGTGGAATTTGATATGAGTATATTAAAGGCGTTTGCATGAGTGAAATTTGGCTAATTATATTTAGGATTGCGTTTATTTTGATCTTTATTTTGGCTTTGATACCTGTTTTAGTGCTATTAGAGCGTAAAATTTCAGCTTTTATCCAAGACCGCCCAGGCCCAAATAGAGCTAATATCGCCGGTATAAGGCTCGGCGGATTGATCCAAGCGATGGCTGATGCTTTAAAACTAGCTATAAAAGAGGATTTTACTCCAGCAGCTATTAGATCCAAAGCGTTATTTACTATCGCTCCGATGGTGCTATTTTTGATGAGTACGCTTACTATATCTGTGATTCCATTTAGTGAATATTTTAGCATTGATGGGGTCAAATACCTTATGCAAGCAATCCCATTTGATGGCGGTATGCTATGGTATTTGGGATTTGCTAGTCTTAGTATCTATGGTATTATGCTAGCTGGTTGGAGCTCAAACAATAAATACTCCCTTTTAGGCTCTTTGCGTGCAGCTAGTGGGGCTATAAGCTATGAAATTCCACTAGGTCTAGCTGTTGTGAGTATGATTATCACATATAACTCTATTAGTTTAAATGACTTTGTAATAGCTCAACAAGGCTCATTTTTAGGCCTTCCTGCGTGGGGAATATTTCTTCAACCATTAGCGGCGATTATCTTTATCATCTGTGCTTTTGCTGAGACAAATAGAGCGCCATTTGACCTAGCTGAAGGTGAGAGCGAGATAGTAGCTGGATATCACCTTGAGTATAGTGCGATGAGCTTTGCTATGTTTTTTATGGCTGAATATATCGCAATGACTGCTATGAGTGCGCTTATAGTTACGATATTTTTTGGCGGATACTCATTGCCTTATCTATCACAGGCTGATTTGGCTACTAATTATGAGATTGTGCTACTTAGCATAGCTGGCGTGACTACTATCTTTGGTTTATTATTTATCTGGTGGGTTAGCAAAAATAATGTTACTAGATATAAAATAAGTAAAGATCATAGAAAAAAAGAGAATATCATATATTACGCTTTGACAGCCTTTATAGTGGTTATAATCGATATTATATGCTTATATTTTTATGGAAATTTAGGTGAATTTGGTGCTGAGATTGTAGCTACTGCGGTGAATTTAGTGGTATTTGCGCTTAAAACCTTTATAGTGCTACTTGTATTTATCTGGGTTAGATGGACTCTACCTAGATTTAGATATGATCAAATTCAACGCTTAGGCTGGGAAAAGCTCATGCCCTTAGCAATTTTAAATATTATTATTACAGCATTGGTGGTGGTTTATGTCAGTTAAAGTCAAAAAAATCGAACGAAAAAAAATGCCACTTTTAGAGCGAATTTATATATTTTATATCATCGCTGGGATGGCTAGAACTTTTAAGCATTTTATCAGAAATTTACTCAATACCAAAAATATTGAATTCCTAGAATATCCCGAGCAAAAACCTGAAGATATAAGCCCTAGATATCGTGGTCTTCATAGATTAACCAAATATGATAATGGCGAATTAAAGTGCGTTGCGTGCGATATGTGTGCTACTGCTTGTCCGGCTAAATGTATATTTATAGAAGCCTATGAAGTCCCTAGTAGCAAAGAAAAAGCCCCAAAAGTCTTTAATATAGATCTTTTGGAGTGTGTATTTTGCGGGCTTTGCGTGGAGGCGTGTCCTAAGGATGCTATAAGGATGGATAGCGGGATATTTACAAAGGTTGAAGGTAGTAGAGATAGCTTCATTAGCGATATAAATGAGCTTAGTAGTAGAAAAAGGGGGGAGTTTTGATGGAGAATTTTTTGTTTATTAACTTCTCATTTTTAGCTATTTTGGGAGCTTTGGGTTTGATTAGCTTTAAAGCGCCTATCCATGGGGCTTTATCTATGATTGTCTCTTTGGTGGCTATAGCTGGGTTGTATCTTTTATTATATGCTAAGACTCTATTTTTAATCCAAATAGTAGTATATGCTGGGGCGATTATGGTTTTATCGGTTTTTGTGATGATGTTTTTTAATATCAAATCAGATAGCTTATGGGCTAAATTTAGCTTTATACAGATGATTCAAGCCGCTTTGCCTTTAGTCGTTTTTGGCTTTTTGGCTTACTGGCTTGCCTTGATACCTGGTAGCTTCGAGGTAGCACCTGAGGGATTTGGAGAGATCGCACCACTTGGAAAGTATCTCTTTTTTAACTGGGGATTTAGCTTTGAGATGATATCACTGCTTTTAACCGCTGCTTTGGTAGGGGTTGTGGCGATTTTAAAAGGCAAAAATAATGGTTGAAAATTATATATTTGTAGCGATTTTGCTCTTTGTGATTGGAATTTTTGGTGTTATTTTGCGTAAAAATATCTTTACTATTTTTATGTCTGTTGAACTTATGTTAAATGCGGTTGCTTTGCTTTTTGCGATATTTGCTAGGGTTAATTTAAATTTAGATGGTCAAGTGATCGTAATGCTAGTTATCGCTATAGCTGCTGCTGAGGCGAGCTTTGGTCTTGCGCTCATCACCTTGCTTCACAAATCAAAACAGAGCCTAAATATAGATAGCTTTAAAGAGTTAAAGGATAGCGATGCTAGTTAATATCGTAATTTTAGCACCAATTATTGGTAGTTTGTTGCTTGGGGTTTTATATCTGGCTAAAAATAGCCTTGGATTATCTCAAAGATTTTTCGCATTTTTGGGGATGGTTGGGCCTGTAGTTAGCTTTGTAGCTATGGCTATGCTATTTATTAATAGCTATGGTAGTAGCTTGAATTTGGATATATTTAGCTGGCTTGATATCGCTGGATTTAGCATAAATGTGGGATTTTATCTTGATGATCTTAGTCTGGTGATGGCGATATTTGTGGCGTTTTTGGGTATGCTTATACATTTGTATTCTATAGGCTATATGGATGGTGATGAGGGCTTTGGTAAGTTTTTTTGTTATATGAATTTATTCTTAGCCTCTATGCTGATTTTAGTTTTAGCAAATAATCCGATTTTGATGTTTGTCGGCTGGGAGGGCGTAGGCGTATGCTCATATCTATTAATCGCCTTTTATTTTAGCGATAAAGATAATGTCAAAGCCGGTAATAAAGCCTTTATATTAAATAGAATTGGCGATTTTGGCTTTTTGATTGGACTTATTGCGTTGTATCTTGCTAGTAGCGGGGTTAAATTTGATTACATTGGCTTAAATGAAGTGAGCTTTAGCCCTAGTGTAGCGATATTTATAGCATTTTGTTTCATTACTGGAGCGCTAGCTAAATCAGCTCAAATTCCACTATACACTTGGCTACCTGATGCGATGGCTGGGCCTACTCCGATTTCAGCCTTAATCCACGCTGCGACGATGGTTACAGCTGGGGTTTATATGGTTGTTAGATTTGAGTTTTTGTTCGCTGGGCTTAGCTTGCCAATAGAAGTTTTAGCCGGTATTGGTGCGGCTGGTGCGCTCTTTGCTGGGATTATCGCTACAAAGGCTACTGATATTAAAAAAATTTTAGCCTACTCTACTATGAGTCAATTAGGATATATGTTCGCTGCACTTAGCTACAGCTCTGGGGCTGCTATGTATCATCTATTTACTCATGGATTTTTTAAAGCGCTTCTGTTTTTGAGTGCTGGGGCTATCATTATAGCGCTTCATCATGAGCAAAATATCTTTAAAATGGGGAATTTAAAAGATAATAAATCGCTATATTATCCAATGCTTTTTGGAATGCTTGCAATTAGTGGGATATTCCCTTTTGCTGGATTTTTCTCCAAAGATGCCATTATACTTGGGGCGCTTCTTTCTGGGCATTATACTATATTTGCTATTTTATTATTTACTGCTGGGCTTACTGCGTATTATTGTTTTAGGCTATTTTTCTTGGTATTTTACTCGAAAAATCCCGCACCAAAACAACATAAGGTGCCATTTAGTATGCTTGGGGTGAATTATATCCTTTGTCTATTTGCCTTAGGCGGTGGATTTATGGCGATATTTTTAGATATTGATCATCCAACTTTAATGGTGGAGATAGTGGCTGGAGTCGTGAGTATGGCGGTATCTGCTATTGGGATTTTCATCGCTTATAAGAAATTTTACAACTACAAAAACTGCGAAGAAAATATGGGTAAATTTGAGAGCATTGTAGCAAATAAATTCTATATAGATGAGATATATGATCTTGTTTTTGTGGCGAATTTAAAACGAATTAGCCACTTTTTGCGTGAGATTATAGATGATAAAATTTTATATCCGCTTGTTGAGTTTAGCGCTTTGATATTTAAGACATTTAGCCAAATTTATGCTAGATATACTCAAAGCGGTTTAGCTAGTTCATATGCATTTTATATGCTATTTTTCATCTGTGTTATTATCATATTTTCAAAGGCTATTTTATGAGTAGTATCTTGAGTTTAATTATATTTATACCATTTTTATTGGGGCTTTTTATAGCTCTATTTTGTAATAATTTTTGGGGCAAGATTATAGCCTTTGGCGGATCTGTTTTGGTCGCTATTTTGGCTATTATTATGGCTCTTGGCTTTGATGGGGCTGGTGGAATGCAGTTTGTAGATATCGTCCCATTAGTTAAAAACTATGGCATTACATATATGGTTGGTGTAGATGGGATTAATATCTATCTTATTTTGATTATTACGATATTTTTGCCTTTTTTGTTTTTTGTGCTTAGGTATCAAGAGAAGGGCTTTTGGGCGAATTTGCTCTTTATAGAGAGTGGGTTTTTGGCTGTTTGTAGCTCGCTTGATTTGATCTTTTTCTATGCTGGATGGGAGATGATGCTCTTGCCGATATTTATAATGACTGGCTTGTATGGTAAGAGCGTTAAAAGAGCTAAAGCTATGCTAGATATGATGTATTATGCGATATTTGGGTCGATGATTATGCTTGGGGCGATTATCTATCTTGGCGTGGCACACTATTTGGAATTTGGATTTTATAGCTTTGCTTTGGCGGACTTGGTAAATTTGAATTTAAGCCTAAGCGTAGAGCGAATACTATTTTTTAGCTTTATGATAGCTTTTGTGATTAAGCTTCCTTTGTTTCCATTTCATATGTGGCTTAGCGGGGCATACACACACTCGCCTAGCGTGGCTACCTTTATGCTTTCAGCCATTGCGTCTAAGGTGGCGGTGTTTGCGATTTTGAGATTTGTGTTGCCGATATTTTCGCTTAGCTTTGTTGAGTTTTCTAGTTATTTTGTGGCACTTGGGATATTTTCTATGATATATTTTGGGATAATTGCTCTTAGGTGCGATGACTTTAAGACCCTTTTGGCCTTTGCTTCGGCGTCGCATTTGGGCTTAATCTTAGCTGGGGTTTTCAGCCTTGATAGTGTGGCAATGAGCGGGGCGTTATATCAGATTATAGCTCACGCATTAACTAGTGGAGCGATGTTTTTGATGGTGGGTATCATCTCTAATCAACTAGGCACTCGTAAGGTTAGTCAGCTTGGCGGCATAGCTACTAAGGCTCCGATTTTTGCTACGCTATTTGGCATTATGATGCTATCAAGCGTGGGGCTTCCTACTACTATCGGCTTTGTGGCTGAGCTTTTGATTTTAGTGGGATTATTTAAATCAAATTTAATCTATGGGATTATCGCTACAACTTCTATTATCATCGGTGCGGTTTATATGTTTGTGGTTTATCGCAAGGCGATTTTACAAAGTGTAAATGAAGTTACAGATAAATTCAAAGAGCTTAGCAAATCTCAAGTTATAGCCTTTGGTTTAGTAGCGATTGTGATATTTGTAATGGGTCTATATCCTAAGCCGATATTGGATCTATCGCAAAGCACGATTCAAAGCCACTATGAAAAATACATAAAATCAAATTTAAAGGGGCAATAATGATAGCTTTAACACCTTTTTTACTATCAATCGCCGCTATCGTAGCTAATATATTTTTAAGCGTTACAAAAATCAATAAAATATCGCTTTTAGGTATAAATTTAGCCTTTTGGGCTGTTATTTTAATCTCGTTTTTTGTTTTTAGGGTTGAGCTTCTTAGTGGGGATTTGCCGTTTTTTTGTGCTGAATTTATATCTCTTGGGCAATTTGAGTTTATATTTTGTGTGATTATAGCCTTTCTTACGATGATATTTTTAGCTACGATATATTTTAGCGATGATGAGAGCTATTTTAAATCTGAGCTAATAGCATTAGCAAATTTAGCCGCCTTTGGTATGATGGGGATGATAATCTCAAGCGAAATTATAACCACTTTGATTTTCATCGAGATTGCCTCCATATCTATATATGCAATGATAGCATTAAATTCAAGCTCAAAAAGCATTGAAGCGGCCTTTAAATACTTCTTACTCTCATCATTTATGAGTGCGTTTTACTTGCTTGGGGCAGCTTTGATATTTGGGACTACTCAAAGTACAAAATATGAGATTCTTAGCAAACTCTTATCACCATCTTTGATTACTACAATTGGCGTGTTAATGGTGATTGCGATGATATTTTTTAAGATTGCGATTTTTGGTTTTTATCGCTGGAGTATTGATGTATATTATGGAGCTAGCACTAGTATAACTGGATATTTGGCTGGGGCGTTTAAACTAGCTAGTTTTGGGCTACTGATCAAATTTGCCCTGCTTTATAGCGGCAGCTGGGATGAAATTTTAGTGATTATATTTAGCGTAATTGCGATATTTAGTATGTTTATCGGTAACTTTTTGAGCCTTAAAGAGATAGATGTTAAAAAGATTTTGATAGCTGCTGGGGTAGTTCATGCTGGATATATCTTTATAAATTTAGCTAGTTTCAATGGTGATAGCTCTTTATTTGCTGGGGTGTATTATATCGCTATTTATGCTATTACAACGGGATTTGCATTTTTACTCTTAAATGCGTTTTTTAAAGATCAAAGGGTTGAGATCGACTCTCTTGCTGGAATTTATAAGAGCTCACCGCTTGGGGCGTTGGCATTTACTCTTATCTGCCTTTCATTTATCGGATTTCCATATACGGTGGGATTTTTGGGTAAGGTTTATGTATTCTCAAGTGCCTTTGAAAGTGGTAATGCGTATTTGGCGATTTTTGGTATTATAAATACTATTATATCGGTATATTATTATCTAAGAATTATTATTAGTATATATTTTAAATCACCAAATCAAGCTATCATAATCCCAAAATGTAGAGCTGTCTGGATAGGAATTTTAAGCATTTTAGCCACTTTATTTATCGTGCTTGAAGGAGTTGGAGCTGGGTCAATTTTAGGATATTTTAATCTTATAATGGGGTAAATTTGAAGTTGTTTTATATCAATTTTATAGTTTTTTGGTAAAATTACGCCTAACTGAATTTGGGGCGAAATATGAGTAAATTAATAATAGTTGAATCTCCAGCTAAAGCTAAAACTATAAAAAATTTCTTAGGTTCTGAGTATAAGGTTATAGCTAGTAAGGGACATATTAGAGATCTGCCTAAATCTAGCTTTGGGATTAAGATAGATGGGGATAACTTTACTCCTGAGTATAGGATTAGCAGCGATCACTCTGCTATCGTAAAAGAGATTAAAGAGCTTGCTAAGAGTGCCGATACCATCTATCTAGCGACCGATGAGGATAGAGAGGGTGAGGCTATAGCTTATCATATCGCCACAGCAATTGGCAAAAAGCCCGAAACCCTACCTAGAATAGTATTTCACGAAATCACAAAGGGCGCTATCGAGGCGGCTTTGGCAAATCCTAGAAAATTAGATATGAATAGCGTAAATGCCCAACAAGCAAGAAGGCTATTAGATAGGATTGTTGGCTATAAGCTTAGTCCGCTTTTAAATATCAAAATTCAAAGAGGTTTAAGTGCTGGGCGTGTCCAAAGCTCAGCGCTTAAAATTCTAGTCGATCGAGAGCGTGAGATTAGAGAATTTAAGCCTATTGAGTATTTTAGCATTGATGCTAAATTTAAAGATGATTTAGAAGTTGAGTTAATCGAATTTCAAGGCTCAAAGATAGAAAAGCTCACCATCACAAACGCTCAAAGAGCCAAATATATCTTAGATAATATAAAAGATGATAAATTCAAAGTCAAAAGCATAGAATCCAAAGAGCGTAAAACTAATCCCCAACCACCTTTTATGACCTCAACTCTACAACAAAGTGCGTCAAATAGACTTGGCTTTAGCCCTAAAAAAACCATGATGTTAGCCCAAAGTTTATATGAAGGCGTCCAGACAAATAGCGGTTTTATGGGTGCCATAACCTATATGAGAACAGATAGCCTAAATATAGCCAAAGAAGCCCTAAACGCTGCTAGGGAACTTATAAAGAGTGAATTTGGTTCAAAATATCTACCAAAAACTGCCAATATCTACACCACAAAATCCAAAGGCGCCCAAGAGGCTCACGAGGCGATCAGACCTACAAATTTGAGCTTTACACCACAAATTGCCTCACAATATTTAGACAAAGATATGCTAAAGCTATATACCTTGATTTATAATAGATTTTTGGCTTCGCAAATGAGCCCTAGCGTATGTGAAATTCAAAATATCATTATAAAGGGCGAAAATTGCGAGTTTAAACTCTTAGGCAAGAAGGTTTCTTTCGATGGATTTTATAGAGTTTATGGCGATATGGATAAAGATAAAATTCTCCCACCTTTAAAAATCGATGATAATATGAGTATCCAAAGTATCAAAAGCACCAAACACGAAACCGAGCCACCTAGTCGCTACTCTGAGGCCGGCCTTGTCAAAAAGCTAGAGAGCCTAGGTATTGGCAGACCTAGCACCTATGCGCCTACTATTTCACTTCTAACTAGCCGTGATTATGTCAAAGTAGAAAAAAAGCAATTAATCCCAAATGATATAGCATTTACTATAACTTCAGTATTAGAAGATAATTTTAAAGATATTGTAGATAGCGAATTTACTTCTAAAATGGAAGAAAAGCTTGATGATATAGCCGAAAATAAAGCCGATTGGCAAGAGGTTTTATCCAATTTTTACCACCCTTTTATCAAACAGATTGATGAAGGAAAAACAAATATAAAAAGCCAAAAAGTAGCCGAGCCAATAGGTGAGAAATGCCCTGATTGCGGTGGGGAGTTAGTTAAGAGAAAGGGTAGATTTGGCGAGTTTATAGCCTGTTTAAATTTCCCAAAATGTAAATATACCAAAAACCTAGCTAACTCTAATAAATTTGAGAAGAAAGAGCCATCTAAAATCGGCATTCAATGCCCTGATTGCGGTGGAGAATTGGTCGAGAGAGTTGGTAAAAAAGGCAAATTCTATGGCTGTGCCAACTATCCAAAATGTAATTTTCTAAGCAAATATAAACCAATTATAGACAAATGCCCAAAATGTAATACACAAATGGTCTTAAAAGAGCTTAAAAAAGGGAATTTCAAAGAGTGCCCACAATGTAAATTTAAAGAAGAGGTAAGCAATAATGAATAAAGTAGTAATGCTATGTGCGATATGTAATGTTAGTAGTGGCAACTGCCCCGAAGATTGTGCGTATTGTACTCAAAGTGCTCATGTAAAAGCTGATATAAATAGATATAAACAAAAAAGCATAGAGCAAATTTTAAAAGAGGCCAAAATGGCTAAGGCAAATAAAGCTCTTGGCTTTTGCTTAGTTACTAGCGGTAGGGGGCTTGATGATAAAAAGCTTGAGTTTATCTGCCAAACTGCCAAAACCCTACAAAAAGAGGTACCCGAACTACTGCTGATAGCATGTAATGGAAGTGCAAGTTATGAGAGCTTAAAAGAGCTTAAAAATGCTGGAATTTTCAGCTATAATCACAATCTTGAAACAAGCCGTGAATACTTCCCTAAAATCTGCTCTACTCATAGCTGGGATGAGAGATTTGAGACGAATTTAAATGCCAAAAGAGCTGGGCTTGAGCTTTGCTGTGGCGGGATTTATGGTCTTGGAGAGAGTAATGAAGATAGAATAAGCTTTAGAAACTCACTAAAAGAGCTAAATCCATTTACTAGTCCAATAAATTTCTTTATCCCAAATCCCGCTTTGAAAATCAAAGAGCCAAAGCTTAGTGCCGATGAAGCCTTAGAGATATTAAGAGATAGCACTAAAGCTCTGCCTAATACTAGAATAATGGTAGCTGGCGGTAGAGAGGTAATCCTTGGCGATAGACAATATGAGATATTAGAAAATGGAGCTAGTGCTATTGTCGTGGGGGATTATCTCACTACTAGTGGCGAGGCTGCTAGTAAGGATATAGAAGAGCTTAAAAAACGAGGCTTTGAGTTTGCAACACAGTGCCATTAATGAACTTTCTATTTTACTTGTTTTGGCGTTTATAATCTTTATATCGCCATATTTTTCTAAAATTTCTAAAATCCCAATCGCCCCTATAGAGATTATGATGGGGATAATCTTTGGGTTTTTTGGGTTTATACCACATAGTGAGCCATTTAAGATAGTGGCTGAAGTTGGGTTTTTTTATCTAATGTTTTTGGCTGGGACTGAGATAGATCTGAAATCTTTTTTTAAAATAGAAAAAAGCATTATAAAGCTAGCTTTTGCTTATCTAACTATTTT
>SAMEA3663025__coassemble_16_pt1 | contig 15158 bp, 14 predicted proteins | sample SAMEA3663025__metabat2_high_PE_005 | metagenome-assembled genome bin SAMEA3663025 (sample SAMEA3663025) | pig gut metagenome | biome: pig gut; feature: pig-associated habitat; material: faeces | place: France | collected 2012 | reverse complement strand
GCAAGTTTCTTTAAAAAGCGAGATTTCATCAAAGGAATTAGAGGTTGTAATATGAGCTTTTATAAAATTGATTGCGATGAGATCGGCGGATTTAATGAGAATTTTATCGGCTGGGGTAGGGAGGATTCTGAGTTTGTGGCGAGATTTTTGTTTAGTGGTGGAGAGCTTAGAAGGCTTAAATTTTTTGGGATTGCGTATCATCTCTATCACGCTGAAAACAGCAGAAAAATGTTAGAATCAAACCACCAAATTTACCTAAACACCATTAAAGAAAAGAGAGTCAAATGGCGATAAAAGTATTGCTAACAATAGGCGATATCACTATAAAAGGCGGTGCTGAAAGAGTTGTAACTAATCTAGCAAATGCTTACGCGGCCTCTGGGCTAGATGTGGAGATTTTAAGCTTTTATAAAGGCGGGATAAATGAAGCTTTTGAGCTTGATAGTAGAGTGAAATTAAGATATTTACACGATAAATCTTTTGATGATAAGCGTAAAAATTTCTTCTATAAAATCTTTTATAAATTTATTGAGAGCTATATCTTAAAGCGTGATTTCAAAGATAAAGATTTTGTGATTTTTAACAACTCGCCACATTTTCCACTATTTAAAAATAAAAATACAAAATATCTAAAAATCATCCACATAACTTCAAAAGGACGCTACCTGGCTAGATATAACTATTTTGATTCTATAGTACTTATAGCCTCTAAAGAGATTGGTTTTTGGCAAAGCCATCATAAAAGTATATTTTTAATCCCAAATTTCATCCCAAATATCCCAAATTTAAACACCAATTACTCTCAAAAAGTCGTGCTCTCAATGGGGCGCATAGAAAAAACCAATCAAAAGGGCTTTTTGCGCTTAATCGATATATGGAAATTAATCCAAGATAGTGGGGAATTTAATGATTGGAAGCTACACATTGTAGGCGATGGCGATCTAAAAGAGCAGATAAAAACTAAGATAGAAAATCTAAATTTAACTAACTCTATAATCTTAAAACCATTTACTAAAGATGTAGAGAGTGAGTATCTAAGTGCTAGTATATATGCTATGACAAGCCATTTTGAAGGACTTCCTATGGTGCTTATAGAGGCGGGGTCTTATGCCTTGCCAACCATAGCCTTTGATATCGCCACAGGCCCAAGCGATATAATAGAAGATGAAAAAAGCGGATATTTAATAAAAGATAATAATCTAGATGAATATGCCAATAAACTAAAAATATTAATGCAAGATGAGAGCTTAAGAGCTAAAATGGGCGAAAAAAGCAAAGAGATAGTCAAAAATAAATTTAGCAAAGAGGTGGTGATGAAGCAGTGGATGGAGCTGTTTAAGGGATTAAAAAAATAACCTAGAGTTAGCAACTCTTCTACTAGTGATATATTATACTAAAAGTTGATTTATAATAATAAAAAAACAAACTACACAAAAACTTGAATTTATAAAAATTTAAATCTCAAATTTAGTAAATTTTATTAGCATATTAGCTTTTTTAAGATAAAATATCAGCATTTGCATAACCAAAAAACAAGGAAAATAATGGACGAAAATAAGAAAAAAAGCCTTGATTTAGCCCTTAAACAGATTGATAAAGCCTTTGGTAAAGGTACTGTTCTTAGGCTTGGCGATAAGGAAATTGAGCCAATTGATGCTATTGGAACTGGATCAATCGGACTTGATATTGCACTTGGCATAGGCGGTATTCCTCGTGGTAGAATCATCGAAATTTACGGTCCTGAAAGTAGCGGTAAGACAACTCTGACTCTTCATCTAATTGCTGAATGTCAAAAAAATGGTGGAGTTTGTGCCTTTGTCGATGCAGAACACGCATTAGATGTTAAATATGCTAAAAATCTAGGCATAGATACTGATAATCTTTACATCTCTCAGCCAGATTTTGGCGAACAAGCGCTTGATATTGTTGAGACTCTAGCTAGAAGTGGCGCAGTAGATCTAATCATAGTAGATAGTGTCGCAGCTCTAACACCAAAAAGCGAAATAGAAGGCGATATGGGCGACCAGCATGTAGGACTTCAAGCAAGACTAATGAGTCAAGCCCTAAGAAAACTTACTGGTGTCGTCCATAAAATGGGAACCACAGTTGTCTTTATCAACCAAATTCGTATGAAAATCGGCGCTATGGGATATGGTACTCCAGAGACTACAACAGGTGGCAATGCACTTAAATTCTACGCTTCAGTCCGCTTAGATGTAAGAAAAGTCGCCACATTAAAACAAAGTGAAGAGCCAATTGGAAATAGAGTTAAGGTTAAAGTGGTTAAAAATAAGGTCGCTCCACCATTTAGAGTGACTGAATTTGATATAATGTTTGGCGAAGGAATTAGTAAAGAAGGTGAAATTATAGATTATGGTGTAAAACTTGATATAATCGATAAAAGCGGCGCCTGGTTTAGCTATGAAAGCACAAAACTAGGTCAAGGTAGAGAGAATGCAAAAGCGTTTTTAAAAGAGAATTTAAATATAGCTGATGAGATAACAGCTAAAATCCGTGAAAATATAGGTGATAACATGATAAGTAGCGGTGATGATGAGAATGAAAGTGAGGAAGAGTAATGCCAGTAATTAAAGATGTAAGAGCAATTGAAGTTTTAGATAGTCGCGGAAATCCAACAATCAAAGCATTTGTAACGCTATGTGATGGTAGTACCGGTTCAGCAATCGTCCCAAGCGGTGCAAGCACAGGTAAAAGAGAGGCTTTAGAACTTAGAGATGGTGGTGATGCATTTGGTGGTAAAGGCGTTTTAAAAGCTATTAAAAATGTAAATTCAATGATAGCTGAAGAGTTATGTGGTAAAGATGCTTTAAATCAAAAAGCGATTGATGATGCGCTAATTGCTCTAGATGGTACTGAAAATTTTAGCAAAATCGGTGCTAACGCAGCTCTTGGGGTCTCAATGGCAGTAGCTAGAGCAGCAGCAAATTCACGCAAACTTCCATTATATAGATATCTTGGTGGAGCAAATGCTACTATTTTACCAGTTCCGATGTTTAATATTATAAACGGTGGGGCGCATGCTAATAATAGCGTTGATTTTCAAGAGTTTATGATTATGCCATTTGGTTTTGATAAATTTAGCGATGCGCTTCGTGCTGCAGCTGAAATTTATCAAACACTTAAAAAACTACTAAATGATGCTGGACATAGTACTGCAGTAGGTGATGAGGGTGGATTTGCTCCAAATTTAAAAGATAATGAAGAACCACTTGAACTAATTATGCAAGCTATTATAAAAGCTGGATATAAACCAAACGAGCAGATTAAACTAGCTTTAGATGTTGCTGCTAGCGAACTTTATGATGGTAAGGTTTATAAGCTTGAAGGTAGAGAATTTACAAGTGAACAAATGGTAGAAAAATACGCCGCATTATGTGAAAAATATCCAATCTTCTCAATCGAAGATGGCCTAAGCGAAGATGACTGGGCTGGCTGGAAAATCCTAACTGATAAGCTAGGTAGCAAAGTTCAATTAGTAGGCGATGATCTATTTGTAACAAATGAAAAAATCCTAAAAGAGGGAATTCAAAAAGGTATCGCAAACGCAGTATTAATCAAGCCAAATCAAATAGGCACAGTAAGCCAAACTATGCAAACAGTAAGACTAGCACAAAGAAATGGCTATCGCTGTATTATGAGCCATAGAAGTGGTGAAAGCGAAGATAGTTTTATTGCTGATTTTGCAGTAGCCTTAAATACTGGCGAGATTAAAACTGGCGCAACTAGTAGAAGCGAAAGAAATGCTAAATACAATCGCTTACTAGAAATCGAGTGCGAAACTAGCGAATATCTAGGCGATAAAATTTGAACCCTATCCTAGCTGAGCTAGAGAGTAAAAAATCTAGCTCCATTAGAAAAATTATCGCATATTCACTGCTAATATTTGTTACTATACTATTTGCAGTATATGTAGGAAATGTATTCTTTGGGAGTCGCTCAGCTAGTGTTTTATATGATTTAAAAGAGCAAAAATCTGCCCTAAGTAACGAGGTAAAAAAATACCAAGAGTTAAATTCAGCTCTACAAAAAGAGTATTTCGAGCTAATCGGACTCGATCCAGATAGTTACAAGTGAGTAAAAAATGAAAAAGATTATTTTAATATCAAGCTGCGTTTTAGCACTCATAGCTAGAGAAAATCCATTTACCCCAGATGATATTAATGTCACTACACTAGATTCAACTAATATTAGTGAAAACCCACCAAAATTAAGTAGAGTTGTAGCTAAATTTCCAAGCGATGCTAGAGAGATTGTCACAGCAACATTTAGCTATAAATCAGTAGATGGTAGCATAAAACAAAAAAGTATTGATATTAATGCTAGTTTTGATTGGCACGATGATATAATTATCTTATCTCAGCCACCAGTAAGTAGCGAGGCTACTCCATCTTTAGATGTCTCAGTAACTACCACAGATGAACAAACTAAACAAGCAGCAGCCAAACAAGCTACACCAAAGCCGCTTAGTGTTCTACCAAAAATAGAACCACCGCTAAAAAGTATAGCATTTATGGATTTTATCAAATTTGATATATTTGCTTCTAAAATTGAAATAATCACAAAAGATCAGATGTTTAGAGACTTTATCATTAATAAACCTGATAAGATAGTTATGGATTTTAAAAGAGGTAGCGAGTTTTCAACTCAAAGTATAAAGGTTCAAAAAGGCCCACTAAAAAAAGCTACAATCGGAGCTCATAAGGATTATTATAGAGTGGTTTTATCCCTAGATGGTAACTATCATTACGCTATCCGACAAAGCGGCAATGGATATACACTAACACTTAGATAATCTAGCCCCTTTGGGGCATTTGAGTATGCGGTAAACTAAATTCAGATCTAATTTGAGATTTAAATTCTTTAATTATAACTTACTCAAAGGAGCGGTATGGGAATTATAAATATAGAAAAATTTCTAGCTAAATATCTAAAAGGCGAAGCAGGCGAAGAGATAGTAATTAAATCTTTAATATCAATCTTACAACATAGCAATGAAAACTACTACCTAATACCAAAAGCTAAATTTCAAAATGCCAATATAATTTACGAAATTGATATTTTACTTATTCACCCAATACTTGGAATTTATATAATAGAGGTTAAAAACTGGAAATCTTTAGACAATATTGATAAGAATAATTCGCCATTTAATCAAGCTAGTAAATACAAAAATATAATCCTTTCTGTACTTAATGAAAACTTTAATCGTACACCAATTAATGTAGAGATGCGTGCGATTTTTCCAAATATCAGCAAAAGTGATGCTAAAGAAAATTTGAAATCTGTAGCTAATGAGATATTCTTAGCAGTTTCTAGGCTATTTTCTAAATCATGAAATACTTCTATTCATCATTTATTTTAACAATCTTAGGTCTAGTAGCAGCATATTTTTTAGGTGGATTTGTTGCTGTTTATATCTGTATTTTATTAATTATTCTTGAAGTTAGCTTAAGCTTTGATAATGCTGTGGTAAATGCTAGAATTTTACGTCATATGTCTCAAGTATGGCAAAGGCGATTTATCATCTATGGAATTCCTATTGCTGTCTTTGGAATGAGATTTTTATTTCCAATTCTTATTGTATCAATTGCTGCTGATATGGGGATGCTACAGACGCTAAATTTAGCACTAAATAATCCAGATGAGTATCATCACGCTCTACATAGTAATAAAAATCAAATTTATATCTTTGGTGGCGGATTTTTACTAATGGTATTTTTATCATTCTTTTTTGAAGAAAAAGAGACAAAATGGATTAGATTTTTAGAGGATAATCATTTAATTAAAACCCTTTCAAAATCTCAAAATATAACTCTTTTTATTGCTATTTTAACTGGAATAATCCTAATTATGCTAACTCAAAATTCTACCTATTCCATCGCATATTTTAGTGCTATAGTGCTGTATTTAGGGCTAGGGATGTTTGATGAGATATTTAGTACAAGTGGAATTAAAAGCGGGATAATGGGTTTTTTATATCTTGAAGTTTTAGATGCTAGCTTTAGCTTTGATGGGGTTATTGGAGCTTTTGCAATGAGTCAAGATATTTTTATTATTATGATTGGGCTTGGTATTGGAGCTATGTTTGTAAGAAGTCTGACTATCTATATGGTTCGCAAAAAGATACTTGAGAGTTTTATCTATCTTGAACATGGCGCTCACTATGCGATTTTAGCTCTAGCAGTGATAATGTTTATTAAAATTTTTTACGAAGTTAATGAGATTATAACTGGCACAGCTAGTATGCTATTTATCGCCTTAGCACTTATTCACTCAGTGTTAAAAAGGAGAAATATTGACTAAAATTTGCGGTGTTGATGAAGCTGGTAGAGGCGCTTTAGCTGGTGAGCTAGTTGTATGTGGATGTGCTTTTAATAGCGATTTAAGTAAGTTAAATTTAACCGATTCTAAAAAGCTAACCCCTAAAAAAAGAGAACAAATATATACAAGCTTAATCCAACAATGTGAATTTGTAACCATATATTTTAACAATAAAATTATAGATGAAATCGGCCTTAGCAATTGTCTAAGACGAGCTTTAAGGGTGATTAAATTTCACTTTAGAGAACATCAAATCATATATGATGGAAACTGTAATTATGGTATTGATGGGATTGAGACAATTATTAAAGCTGATGCTAAAATTCCACAAGTTAGCGCTGCTAGTATAATTGCTAAAGTTAGTAGAGATTTGCAAATGTGCCGTTTTGATAGCTTTTATCCATACTTTGGCTACGCAAAACATAAAGGCTATGGAGTTAAAGCTCATATAGAAGCACTACAAAAATATGGCCCAAATGAATTAACTAGACAAAGTTTTAAACCAAAAGCACTTGAGGCTTCGCTATTTGGGGATGAAATTTGAATATCTTAGAAAATTTATATCAAAACCCACCAAAATCAAGAGAGTTTTTAGAGCGAAAAATACGCATAGAAGGCTCTAAAATTCTACTAAAAGGAGCCAATGGAAGCGGCAAAAGCTCATTAATTTTAAATCATTTAAGTAAATTTGATAATTTTTTATATATAGACTTAGATGATATAAGAAGTTTTGGTATAGAACTTAATAACTTAAATGAGTTTATCAAGGCCAAAAATATCAAAGCCTTAGCAATTGAGAATCTAAAATCCAAAATAGAACTGCCTATTTGTGATAATATTATCATATCTACTGATCTAAATTCTTTGCATATAGATGGATTAAATCAACTTGAAATACTCGGGCTGGATTATGAAGAGTTTATACTATTTTATCGTAAAAATTATGAAGCTAGAACGCTTTTTAGCCACTTTTTGATTCGTGGGAATTTGGCTTTTAGTCCATTTTTAAGCGAATTTGAAACTACGGCATTTTTGCAAAAGCATATAAAAGCATCAAAAGGAGATCTAAATAGTAAGATATTAGCAAATATCGCAAATTTTATACATCAACCGTTAAATTCATTTAAGATTTACAAAACTCTAAAAACTCATATGAAACTTAGCAAAGACAAACTTTATCAAAATATAACCGATTTAGAAGATCAAAATCTTATAAAAACTATTTCAAATATCAACGATAATATCGCTTTAAAACGGGTATATTTTAGCAATTTTGCTCTAAAATCAGCTCTAAGTCTACACAAAGATCCCAAAGCAACAATAGCAAATATGGTATTTTGCGAACTTTTAAAGCTAAAAAAAGAGATAAAGTATAGCAATCAAATTGATTTTATCATTCCTGATATGAGTTATGGGATTTTGATTTTGCCATTTTTGCCATCTGAACTTGCAATATTAAAAGCTAAAAAACTAAGCAATCACTGTAATGATCTAGGTTTAAAAAAAGTAGATATAATCTCAAATTCACAAAGTCAAATAGCTAAATTTGAAAAAATCACATATAATGTAATGCCATTTTGGCAGTGGGCTGTAGGACTTAATTAGTTTCACACTTAATGCAATGTTTGATACTTTAGAAAAAGAAACAATAAAAATCACAGCAGAAAAAACAAAAATAGAAAATAAACTAAAAGACAAAATCAAAAAGAGCCATTTTATTTAGATATATCATTTGCAATATAATATAAACTAATTAACTATGTGAATAAATTTTAACTTCATTTAAAAAAAACTCATAAACTTGTTGTTGAAAATGTGCATCTATCTCATCACTATTAACCATCAAACGACGCAAATGCGCAAAATCAATCTTTTTGACATATCTTTTTATCATTTTTAATTCATAATCTATATCTTTTAGTAATAAATCTAAATTCAATTTAGAGCCTTGAGTAGCCTTTTCTACATACTCTTTAACCGTTTGGACTAGGATATGAATTCGCTTTTTATCATCACCATATATATCTTTTGCTATCTCTTCAACTTCTTGATAATCACTATCTAAAATACTATTTTTAGCAATTAACATAGCAGTAAAAATCTTGGCTCTAAACTCTAGTGATCGATAATGCGGAACAAAAAGCTCACGAAAAATAGATAAAAAATGTAATTTATAACTCATCATAATCCTATTTTAAGTAAAATATAGATATAATTTTATCCGCCTTTCCTTAGACCTGTGCAATGCTTTTAAAAAGCACCGCTTCAGGATGGGAACATAGCAGAGCACTTTTTATAGGTGTGTGCCGCAGTCATCTGGGGAGAGGTTTTCTATATCTAAATCTTTCATAAAATCTCTACAAATTTTATCAAAATCCACCCCTTCAATTTTTGGGCTTTTTTTGAATTTAGCTCTTATATTTTGAAATCCTCTTACTAAATCCTTGCTTTTAACACCATAGCTTATAGAGAGTCCAGCCTCGACAAAAGCAGCTAATCTATCGCAATATTTCAAAGCCTTGCCATCAATGCTATTATACTCATCATCATTGACATTACTCATACTTCCGTGATATGGTTGTGGAGTTGTGCGACAAATTCTATTTTCAAATTCATCTTTTTTAAAGACCCCATCATCACTTCTAACGCCCAAAATATAGCTAAATTCATCTCTAAAACTTTGTGGAACATATGGAAGAATCTTATCTTCGATTAATCTCATCTCATAATCGCTAATTATCTCATTTAGCCCATCAATACCATATTTAACAGGGCTTATAATATCACGAGTTAGGCTCTCAGGTAGATCATGAAACAAAGCACAATAAAAGTTATTTTCTAATCGTTTTGAATTTGCTCCAACTTTGATTGAATAAAAATAGCCAAATATCGCTACAACTAGCATATGACCTAAAACTGCTGTTTCTGGAATGCGGTTCGTCTGAGCCCAACGCTTTTGAAATCTTAATCTTCCACTTAGATCGACTATGCGAGCTAATTTTTGGTTCATAGCGATCTTTCTAACGCCGATTAATTCATAATAATCTTCTAGCTCTTCATCTACTTTTTGCTTTAATTCATCGATATCATTTAAAAATTTACTAGTTTGATATACAATGCTAAATTCCCACTTAGTAGCTAGATAACTAGCAGCTTTTAAAATTAATCTCTCTTTTTTGTGGCCTTTGTCTTCTAAATAACTCTTAAATCTATCTAAAAATTTACCATCTTCGATATCTTCTATTAATGGTTCTAAATTTGTCAAAACCCAGTTATTTATCTCACTAGCTTTGGTCTTTTGGATATGGTGAAAGACATCTGGGCGAATATCAGTTACCACAACTCTACTTAAAAACTCAAAAACCCCACCTTCTATTATATAACGCATATCTACATCATTTTCAAGCTTTGCGATGAAATATGCTATTATAAATTTATGAGCTTGTTTATCTAGCTCTGATAGCTCAACCATCTTAGGATAGTCATTCCACCTTGATATATTGGCTGCTTTGAAAATATGTTCAATAAGTTTTGGATTTATCATTAGTTAAATTTCCTAGTATTTTCAAATACTATAGAGCTTGTATCGTATTTTTGCTCTTTTATCATATTGCTATCAACTTCTATAATCGTATGGACATTGCCCCTTGGATTAAAATCACCAACAACTCTTAGATATTTTGGTTTTAGCTTATTATCTAGAGTATCGTAAATTTCATTTATACTAGATTCATGACTTATATGGCGATTTAAAAAGCTATTTATATATAATTTTAGAGCCTTTAACTCTACTACAAATTTATCAGGGACATAGGTTAGATAAATTGTAGCAAAATCCGGATAGCCACTCCTTGGACAAAAGCAAGCAAACTCTGGTAGAGTGATTTTGATCGCATAATCTTTATTAGCACTATTTGGCCATATCTCAAAATCTTTATCTATATCAAATTCAGCTATAATCTTTTCACCATATTTTAAATTTTCCATATCTATCCTTAAACATCTAAGTGCTTAACATCTTTAGCGTGAGCTTGGATATACTCTCTTCTTGGCTCAACCTCATCACCCATAAATAGCTCAAATATATCACTAGCGCTTTGCATATCTTTGACATCTATCTTTAATAAACGGCGATTTTCTGGATTCATGGTAGTTTCCCATAATTGATCTGGATTCATCTCACCTAGACCTTTATAACGCTGGATATAAGCACCTTTTTTAGCATTTTTTTCTATATTTTCTAATACTTCTAATGGATCACCATTAAGGTCAATATCACGCTCTCTCATCTTAGAATATATATGGACAGCCTCAATATATAAAGGATTAACAAATAAAGTATCATTGATAATCAACTCTTCAAGGCCATTTAGAGTTTGGACATAAATTCTAATCTCATCTTCATTGACATATGAATTTAAGATATTATAATTTTGAGTTTCAAGCTCTGTTTTTATAATCTCAAATAACTCTTTAAAATCTTTGCCGATGATATCTGGATTTTCTATCATATATCTAATAGCACTTAATAGATTAAAACGCTTTTTAAGCTCATTTAAAACACTTCTATAAGCGCTAATTAACTTTAAATAATCGATCAAATCATTATTGCCAATACCTTCAAAATCTTCATTTTCAATTCCTGTTTCTATTAAGAATTCATTTAAGGCTTTTTCATCTTTTAGATAAATTTCTTTTTTGCCTTTTTTGTATCTATAAAGTGGTGGCTGGGCTAAATAGACATTCCCATTTTCTATAATTGGTGTAAGAAATCTAAAGAAAAATGTAAGAAGTAGAGTCTGGATATGGCTCCCATCGACATCAGCATCTGTCATGATAATAATTTTATGATATCTTAATTTATTAGCATCAAACTCATCCCCAATACCACAACCAAATGCGGTTATCATATTTTTTATCTCTTCAGATTTTAAAATTTTATCAAGTCTGCTCTTTTCTACATTTAAAATTTTACCGCGAAGTGGCAAAATAGCTTGAAATACCCTGTCACGGCCTTGCTTTGCTGAACCACCAGCAGAATCACCCTCAACAAGATAAATTTCACTCTCACTTGGGTCTTTGCTTTGGCAATCGGCTAATTTACCAGGCAATGTCCCAACGCTATTTAAATTATCTTTTTTGCGTGTTAAATCTCTAGCTTTTTTGGCCGCTTCTCTACCACGAGCTGCTAAAAGAGCTTTATTCATAATAGCTTTTGCTTCGTTTGGATTTTCTTCAAAATATTTACAAAGCACTTCAAAAGTTATTTTTTGAACTATTGGTTTGACATAGCTTGAGCCGAGTTTGCCTTTGGTTTGGCCCTCAAATTGTGGTTCTGGGACTTTGACACTTACAACAGCTATAAGGCCCTCTCTTATATCATCTCCAGTGATTTTGGTATCTTTTTCACGAGCATTAGCATTTGCTGTTATATAATTTGTAATAGCTCTAGTAAGCCCCGCTCTAAATCCAGCTTCGTGAGTCCCACCATCAGGGGTTTTGATATTATTTACAAAGCTTAGTAAATTCTCACTATATGTCTCATTATAAAGTAGAGCAAAATCGACTATAACATCTTCTTCGCCACCGCTAAAACTCACAGCTTTGCTTACTGGGTTGCTTTTATTCATATCAGTTACAAAGCTCTCAAGCCCACCTTCAAAGTGATAACTCTCTTTAAATCCATCTCTTTGGTCTTTGAAATTTATAGTGATTTTAGGATTTAAATAGGCTAACTCTTTAAATCTTTTGGTTAAAATTTCTCTATCAAATTTAGTTACTTCAAAGATAGTATCATCAGGCCAAAACTCTATGCTAGTTCCAGTTTTGTTAGTAGTTTTGATAACTTCTAAATCACTTTGTGGTATGCCTTCGGCAAATTCTTGGCGATGAAGTTTTCCATCTCTTTTTATATTTAAAACCAATTTTTTAGATAATGCATTAACAACAGAAACCCCAACCCCATGAAGTCCGCCTGATACTTTATATGTATCTTTATCGAATTTACCACCCGCATGAAGCACAGTTAAAACTACAGTAGCAGCTGAAATATTCTCAGTTGGATGGATATCTACTGGAATTCCTCTACCATTATCTGTAATTATGGCTGAACCTTCATTTGTAAGTTCAATATCGATAGTATCACAATATCCTGCCATTGACTCATCTATGGAGTTATCTACTACTTCATATATCATATGGTGAAGGCCATTTATATTTGTATCACCTATATACATTCCAGGGCGTGTTCTTACAGCTTCAAGACCTTTTAAAACCTTGATACTTCCAGCGGCGTATTTTTTTTGTTCTAAATTTTCCATTTTAATCCTTAAATATTTATAGGCATTATAACTGTTTTTAACTCTTCAGAGCTAAGCACAAATGGAAGTCCTACATCATTATATGATAAGGTAAATTCACTATTTTCAATGCTTGATAAGAAATCAAGAATAAATCTATTTTTTACACCTAATATAATGTTGTCTTCTATAGCAAATTTTTGCTCAATTACTGTTTTAGCTTCGCTATTATCATTGTTTATACTCTCAAATGTTATGTTTTCTTTATTTATTGTGATTTTTATAATTTCAGATAGCATTGAGATTGTTTTGATACCTTCTATCATCTTTTCACGATTTAAATTTATATTGATTTTACTCTCTTTTGGGATTACTCTTTCATAGTCTGGATAGCGACCATTTATCAGTTTTGTAAAGAATTCAAAATTTTGGCTAATTGCTATAAATATATTTTCATCATAGTAAATTTCTATATTTTCATAGAATATTTTTTGGATTTCTACTATGGCTTTTTTAGGGATTATTATGCTAAATGGTTCGCTTTGTGACTCTATATCAAGGGTATAAACGCTAAGTCTTTTAGTGTCAGTACCAACTAAATTTATACTATTATTTTTTATATCGATTAAAGCACCTGTTAATTCTATTTTTGAATTTGTATTTTCTATTGAATTTGTGATTTTTTTAAGGCTTTTGCTTAGGTTAGCTGCGTTTATATTAAATCTTTTTTTATTTTCTATTGTTGGGAAATCTGGGAAATCATCGGCTTTTTGCATAGGTAATCGATATTTTGAGTTATTTTGTTTGATATAAAGATGATTTTGATTAGTTTCTAAGATAACTTCACCATCTTTAAGGCTTTTTATGATATCAAGAAGTTTTTTACCATTTGCAGTAGCTATTCCATCTTCAATTATGTTTACATTTGAGGCTTTATAACTTAGACCAATTTCATTATCTGTAGCTTTAATTGTTAGAATTGAATCTTTTGCATTTATGAATATGTGAGATGTTATTGAACTAAGATCTTTTTTATCAAGATAAGGGTTTGTATTTATGATAATTGATTCTAAAATATTCTTTTTGATTAAAACTTTCATTTTTTGCCTTTATTTTTTAAATTTATTTTTCTTTTTAGTTGGTTTGTTGATTTTGTGAATAACTACACAAAACACCGCAAAATCGGGTAAATTTTATTGAAAAACTTTGAAGGGAATTTTCACACATATTCACTATTCCTTTGATAATATTTTATTTTTTAACTCTTCTAATCTAGCTTTAAAATAGCTATCGTTTTCCATTAGATTATTAATTTTTTTAATATTGTGACTAACTGCGCTATGATCTTTTAATCCAAAGTGTGATGCAAGCTGAGGCATAGAGTTTGGAGTGAGAGTTTTGGCTAGATATATACAAATTCTACGAGCTTCTACAATATTTTTAGTACGGTTTTTGCTCTTTATGTCACTTGGTTTAATATTCATTTCATGTGCTACATCTTTTATTATATTTTCTAGACTTATAGCTTCTTTTTTCTCTTTTATTTGATCTTTTATCACATTTTTGGCAAATTCAAGTGTGATATTTTGTCGCATTATGTTAGCAAAGGCGTTAATATTTATAATTGCGCTTTCAATTTCTCTAATATTATCACCCATATTTGAAGCGATATATTCGATTATATCATCACTTAGTTCTATCTTATCAAATTCACATTTTGTTTTAATAATTCTAATTTTGGTATCAAGCTCTGGTGGTGTGATATCAGCCATAAGCCCCCACTCAAAACGACTTTTTAATCTCTCTTCAAAATCTTTTAACATTTTTGGAGGTTTGTCTGAGGTCATTACTATTTGACCTTTTTTAGCGTGAATTTCATTAAAGGTGTGAAAAAATTCTTCTTGTGTTTTTTCTGATTTGTGAAAAAACTGCACATCATCAATCAGTAAAACATCGCAATTACGATATTTTTCTTTAAATTTATTCATAGTTCGGTTTTCTAGATTTCGTATAAAATCACTAGTGAATTGCTCACTTGTAATACAAATAACCGTTTTGCCATGTTCTAAGCACTCATTACCAATTGATTGTAAAAGATGGGTTTTACCAAGGCCGGTTGAACCATAGATAAATAGCGGATTATATGCTTTTCCTGGATTGCTTGCAACTTGTTTTGAACTAATAAATGCAAATTGATTGGAATCACCAACAACGAAGTTATCAAATGTATAGCTAGGATTTAATAGTGAACTTTGACTTCTAATTTCTTTTACATTTACATCTTTTGATTTTATACTTAAATTTGCCTTTTGGGTTGTGATTAAAACCTCAGGCTTTATACCTGTGTGAACTTCGTAGATATTAGCTAGTTTATTAGCATATTTTGTTTGGATAAATCTGGCTATAAGCTCATTAGGAGCGATAAAAACAACTCTTTGAGAATTTGAACCTTTTTCGCTAAATTTAATCCGTGAAATGTAATTATCCATCTCGCTTTTGGAGATCTCTTGACCCAAA
>SAMEA3663025__coassemble_895_pt1 | contig 15566 bp, 15 predicted proteins | sample SAMEA3663025__metabat2_high_PE_005 | metagenome-assembled genome bin SAMEA3663025 (sample SAMEA3663025) | pig gut metagenome | biome: pig gut; feature: pig-associated habitat; material: faeces | place: France | collected 2012 | reverse complement strand
TTAAAGCATTTAAATCTCTCACTTTGTTTTCTTTGAGCTAGATTATCGCCATAGCATTGGATAAAATCAGCCAAACTCTCATCATTTAGTGGATTTTCTACAAGAGTGAAATTTTGATTTGTCCTTAGATCATATACCCATACTTGATTATATTCCTATAAAATTGCTATTTTTATTTTCTTGAATTAGTTTGTTTTTGATACTTTCTAATGCCTTTTCTTTTATGGTGCTTGGAAATTTTATAGGCTTCAGCTCATTTGTACCAAAAGCCTCCGCATACTCAGACCATACACCTTCACAAAAATCATTCATATCACAATTTTTGCATTGTTCCCCTTTTCTTTTTATGGAACGTCTAATCTTATTCCAATCGAATGTCTCCTCTTTAACTTGTGTGCAAAGAGTGTTTCCGTCAAAATATTTTAACTCACCAACATATTGCATATGCTTTGGTATAATACAAAATGGAACAGCTTCAAATTCTATATTAACATTAAAAATTTTTGATGTTTGTATTAAATCCTCAAAAATAGGTTTTAATGTTTCATATGTTGGAATCACTTCATCAAAATTTTTTCTAGCGGAGCCATGACCGTGAGGAAATGCAAAGCATAAGTATTTAGCCCCTAACTTAGATGCTAGCTTAACTATACCTGATAGCTCTTTAAAATTTATTTTTGAAATAACTATTTTTAGAACTACTAACTTGTTTATTTCGCACATTTTTTGAATTCCATTGCAGGTTTGGTTAAAACTAGAATGTGCTTGTGTTATGTTATCGTGAGTATTTGCATTATCTCCATGTAGCGCTACTACAAAACGAATTTTATCAATTGGCTTAATAGCTTCTATAATTTTTTTATTAGCCAACATGCGACCATTAGTTTGGACAGTAATGTTCAAATTGTTTTCATAGCATTTATAAAGTAAGGCTATAAAATCTTTGCGTATTGTTACTTCGCCACCCGTTAAGACTATATTTTTTGCCCCTTTAGATAAAGCATAATCTATTTGTGAAATACACTCCTCTGTTGTAAGATCTATGCTTTCTTTTTTTTCTAGCAATTTATCTTTGCTATCATCTATCACGCAATGCTTGCATTTATTATTACAGCCATAACCTACCTTTAGATCATATGTTAGCATTATTTTCCCTTTAAATATGTTTTTAGATTAAAAATTTCTTCCTTATTTAGTTCATTTATTTTTAATATTGGTTTTATATCAGATATATTTATGTCAATGTCTTTTTTTAAGTCTTTAAATGTTCCATTAATCCATGTATGGACTGTGTAGTTTTCTATTTTTTCATTAAGCCCATCATCGCTTATGCCTGTCTCTTTGCAAGCCAAGCAAGGTCTTTGTGTTACGTCCACCCCTTCAAATATACTTTCTTCTTTTAATACTTTGCTGCCGCTACAATACTGACAAGGTTTGCTTTTTCTTATACTATTGATTTTAGTGCTAATACCTTTGAAACCTAATATTTCATATGCATATGAAGTTTTTGTAATTTTCCCCTTTTCAAAATACAAATTTAGTAATTCTTGTTTTGTTTCTTTTATTTCTCCATAGTTTAACAAAATAACTTTATTTTTTTTAGAAATTTCTACAATATCGCTTCTAATAAAATCTAAAAAAGGGTTTGTATTTTTAAGAATGATGTCGAAACCTAAAAATGAATTAAATTTTATGTCTTTAATTTTTAGTAAAACTTGTTTTTTTATATCTAATTCGCTAACATCACAATTGAGTTTTGCATCACCACCAACAACTTCTATTAGCTCTGATATAATTTTATTTTTTGGTAAAAATTTTAAAATATCTTTTAGTTGCATATTTATTACATCTCTAATATCAACAGAGCCATCTATCATCAATTTTTTGTCATGCCTTAAAATAGCTCCATTACAAATGGGGCAAGTTATAGTCTTTTACTAGCTATAAGATCTTCTTTTAAAGCACTCTTTACGGGTCTCATATATTTATTTATTAAATGTATTAGACCATACCATTGACGTTGTGAGCCTTTTGAAGAATCAAAAAAAGTTTTTGCCCAGTATCCATGCAGAAAGATAGCTTTTTCATGTTCATCCATAGAGTCATATGGTTTTGCCAAATCTATTTTTGTTTCTTTTAAAATTTCTTTAAATAAAAATTTAATTTTTGAGTAATTGTATTTTTTTAATGCTTGCATAATTTCTTCTTTTAGCAAGCCTTCCCATAAACCTTTGCTGGAATTTTTGATTGCTATATTAATGTCTGTGATGTCTATTTTTCCAATAGCTTTACAACAACTACATTGATTTTCTTTTAAAAAGAAATCAAAATCGTAAAAATCATGTGTTTTTGTCAAGCCAACTATGTGGTTTATTAAGCTACAAACTTCATACAAAAATGAACCTTTGCTATATAACACCTTTTCTAAATCTAACGCAATTAATGGCTTCAATATGTCTGTTTTATAATCTCCATATATCCAATTAGCTGTTGAAGAAAAATTTTTTAATATACCACCCTTAAAACAATGTTCATACTGGTTAAACAAATCATCTATGTTGTTTTTTACATGTTTTATTTCGCCTTTGCTTATATCAATTTTGGAATTTAAAGTTATTTTATAAGGTTTTTCTTCTATATTCTTAAACCATTCTTTAGAATTTATCAATTTTAAATCTTTTACAACGTCTTTTCTTTTTTCAAAATCTATCACAAAATCGCTATTTTGTAGCATATAGGGATTGTGTTCAATAATAAGAATGCTTTTTTTGCTATCATTTAATATATTGCTAAAAGTCTCTACTAATAAATTTAATATATTTTGAGACAAACCTTTTGATGGTTCATCAAATATTAGCACCATTTCATTATCATCTTTTTCGGTTAATTTTGAAACCAAATGCAAGCATTGGAATTCGCCTGTTGACAAAGTCTGTACTTTTCGATTTAAACTTAAGTAACCAAGACCAAGTTTTACTAGCATTTCTAATTTGGTATATACCACTTTGTCTTTTTTTGCATTATCTATGACATCAATTAACTCACTATTTAGATTCAGTTTTAGTTTGTCTATATTTTTCTTTATATTTAAAAATGTAGCTACTATAGAGCGTGATGTTATAGACTGATTTCTATCTTGTCCAATAAGAACACATTCAACTTTTTTATATTTGTCAATAAAATAAGGCACTATACAATCGTTAATCAATGTTGATTTACCACAACCTGACTCACCTGTTACAGCAGTGATTCTATTTTTTGGAATTAGCAAGCTTGAAATATCTACATTTCTTTTTTTTAAGTTTTTAAATTCATAATATTCATTAGGGGAGACATCATTTACATCTCTAAATATAGGTTTGTGCCTAGGTGATGTCTCTACAATTTTTCCTCCATCTTTACCGCTCTTGGGACCAAAAAATAGGTCGGCTTTTGTAGCGTTTAAAACAATATCTGAATGATCTATTAGCCAAATCTGGTTATTATTGCCTAAAGCAGTTAGTTCTTGTAAAATATTTTTCAATGTTTTTGTATCTAATCCAATAGATATTTCATCCACAATGATCAATGAATTCTCACATTGAGCCATAAACTCGGATAGCAATACTCTCGTGGTTTCCCCACCAGATAGGGTACTCATGATTCTATCTAAGGTTAGATAGCCAACTTTTAAATTTATTAAATTTTTAAGAATGTTTTTTATTGGTTCTGATAAATTTAAATCATTCGCTATACTATAAATAAATTCTACGCTCATATTATTGATATCTATTATTGTGTATTTCTTATTTTTTAATTCTATTTTAAAATCTTCAATTTTTTTGTCATATCTATTACCATTGCAATATTTACAAGTATGCCCAGCTGTTGAACCTCTACCTTTACAGTTTTCGCACCAAGATATTGAAGTATTGAAAGAAAAAAAATCTTTAGTTTTATTATGAATTGTTGCAAATTTGTCTCTGATTTCATTAAAAATATTTGTATGAGTTCCAAGGGTAGACCTTGGATTGTATGAAAAGCCTTGTTTTTTTAGAAAAAAAACAAGCGGTAAATCGCTTATCTTAGTTGCAGAGTAATTTGAGCTAATGATGTCACCAAATAAAAAGCGATATTCAGATTTTGGCAACAAATATACTATTCTTTTTAAAGATTCATTTGCGACAACATGGCAAAAAGTAGTTTTTCCAGAGCCAGAGAGTCCACCTATGCCCAAAGAAACATCATGCTGTATGTCGGTAGTTATATCTTTTAAATTATTTCCTGTTAAGTTAGTTATTTTCATGTTTTATTCTTTGAATAAAATTGTATAATTCTTTGCGTGCATCGCAAAATGTTTCATCTTTAATTTCAGCAAGACATCCACCTCCACAAAATGAATAAACACTACAATTTTTACATTGTTTACCTATTTTTAAAATATTTTTATTTACAACATGGTCACAATATTCACTAGAGTCTCTAACTCCATAAAATGTTTTAAAATATGAACATTTATTGTCATCTGCCATATATATACACAATTTATTTTTTTTAGAAAATAAGGAATTTATTGGTTCTAAATTGATCGTTTTATACCATTTATTTTTTATATATTTTATGGCTATTTTTTTTAGAAAATCTACATATTCGAGTTCACTAATAGCAACCCCTAAATTACCTTTATATTTGTTGGCAGTAAAATTTTTTAGCCCAATTTTATTCATCTCTATTATAAAATTTTCATAATCAAGAACATTATATTTATGAATAACCGAAACTATCCCCACATTATCTATACGACTAACATATTTTTTTAAATTTTCTATAACTTTTTTTCTATAATCAAAAGAATTTGAATGACGCAAATCCCTCTTGCCGATAGGATCTAGAGAAATGGATAAGGAGATTCGATCACCAAAAGATTCCATAAGCCCGATCCAATTATCATTCAGCAATGTTCCGTTTGTTTGAAATTGAACTCTATAGTTATGTCTAAAATTATTCTTGATAAAATTTGCAACAATAGCTACTTCATTGTAATTGGCTAAAAAAGGTTCACCTCCATGAAATAAAATAAAAACATTATGATAATCCAGAAAATTTTTTAAATATTCTATAACATCACTAGAAGTAGATGTTTTTTTATGAACGTTGTCCCCAAGTGCGTGCTCATAACAGTATTCGCATCTCATATTACACTGAGTACCAATCATTTTTATAATCAAAGTAATAAAATTATTCGAGTTCATAGATTTCTTCCGCCAACTCTTCAGCTTTTTTTCAAGTGCATCTAAGGAATCATTCTTAATTATAATTTTTTCCTTAAATATTTCACTATTATAATTGATATAGAAATTTCTAAAATAATTTAAGTTTTCAATATTTTCACGCCATGTTTGTTTAGTCCCACGCTTTAAAATTCGCTGGTAAGCTATTTTGGGTTCTATATCAATTACTATTAATTTATGCCATTTTTTTATAAAAGATGATTCTCCTAAAAATCTTTCTTCATCAAAAGCTCTAAAAAAAGTAGCTTTATCTGTAAGTAAGCCACGAACAAGAATTACTATTCCGCCCAATTTAATTAATTTTTTTTCGCTATCAATCCTATTTGAAATTAACCAATTAGCAACTTCTTCGGGATTATTATGCTCTAAATTTTCAATAAAATTTTTAGCTTCTTTTCCATATGCAAGAGATGAATTTGGTTCACCGGTAATTGAAATACCTTTTTCGGTCATGTAGACAAAACGTTTTGTTAATTTATTAAATAGAATTTTGGCAAATGTATCTTTGCCGCTTCCATCAATCCCTTCAACGAGCAAAAAAATATCAGGAGCTTTTATTTTGTATACACTTTTTATTGTTTCTAAACAATTATCACCGTATCCTACAGAAGACAAAAAGGCATCTACGTATGTTTTATCAAATTTTTTAGAAATAAATCTAAGAAAACGAATAAAGTTATATTCTGGTACAAAGACTAAATTTGTTATATTGCATGATTCAATAATATTAAACTTAAATATATCACACATATAATGATTGAGTAAATCTTTAGATATTCCAGATGATATACCGGACATAATGATATGCAGTTTTCTGTCCCCAATAAAATCTCGTTTTTTAATCTTGATTTCTCCATGATCATATAAGCATAAATATGATTGATTTCCTATGTTGCTTATACTATTGTGTCCAACCCCAACTATATCACCACAAGTTTCATATTCTAATTTAGAATACCGACTAACCTCGGCATTATTTCGTATAAAAATCATTTTGTTATTCATCATTTTTTTGTAGCCGATAAGTTTTTGTTCTACCATTTCTAGCGTGTTGAGCACATTTTTTAGTCGTTTAATTCCTCTACCTTTAGTATTCGGATAAAATGTGACTGTATCTGGAAACAAATTGATAATATTTACGATTTCTTCTTCATCAAGGTATTCATCAAATAAAATATCTATATTTATAATTTTTTGCTTTGCTTGTATTTTTTTAATTAATTCTTCAATATCTTTGTTTTTATATTCAGTTCTTCTATATTTCTTTCTTACGCTTGGTAAAAAAGATTGAACTCCAATAGAATATCTTGTAAAAAAACTATTTTCCAAAATATTAAAGTTACATTGTCCAGGGTATATTTCTATACTTATTTCTTTAGATTTGATATTATTAAGGCTTAAAATATTTTGAATTTCTTTTATTTGATTATCATTGAGCAAAGAAGCGGTTCCACCTCCAAAATAAATACTCTCCAATTCTATATTATTTATTTTTGTTAAAATATGTTTTAGCTGCTCACATATAATATTAAAATAATTTTTTGGGATTTCAGAATGAAAAAATTTTATATTGTTAACATAGTGACAATATAAACAAGGTTGTTTACAAAATGGGAAATTTATATAAATTGCACAATTTTTTTTATTTACATAATTGTAATTCATTTAATCACCAAATTGCTAAAATAATTGTATAACCTATGCTTCGAAGCACAAAAATCATCAGATAATTCTTTATTTCCACTAAAATAATACCTTTGTGATAAGCAACCTCCAGTACAAAAATTCTTTATTTTACACATTTCACAATTTTTTACTATATTTTGGAGTGTAAGAGAATTCCCTTTTTTTATTGCTTGATCTATTGCAATTTCTAAATCATCATCCAATTTATCAAGATAAGCAATAGTAAACTCATCAGCAGAAAAGCAGTCACATGGAGCAATTTGCCCATCTGGATATACACTTATATAGTTATAACACTTGTTTTTTTGATAATTACAATATCTAGATTCTTTCCCCTTCAGTTTTTGCAAAATACTTAATATTGGTTCTATTGGTAACCTATTGTATAGCTTGTTATTAATATAGTGCTCAGCAACTTTGATAATAAAATTTGCAAATTCAGTTGGAGTAATGCTATCTTCGCTTAAATTATTTTTATCAACATTAAATAAAGCATTTATTTTAACAAATGTCAAATTTGGTATACTAGAAATAAAATCCACATATTCATTATGAAAATCCAATGAATTTTTAGATATAACACTCAGCATACCAGATTTTTTACCATATTTTTCTAGTAACTTATAAGCATTTAAAACTTTATCAAAAGTATTTAAATTATTTTGATCAACTCTAAGAGAATTCATCTCCTTAGTGCCATCTAAACTTAATGCTATATCAATACCCAAATCTTTATATTCATTAAATAGAATTTCACACCACTCACTATCAAGTAGAGTTCCATTTGATTGTATTTTAACAGAAGTGATTTTATGTGGATAATTTCTTTTTACAATTGATAATAATTCTCTAAACTTATTTTTATTTATGAGAAAAGTTTCTCCTCCGTGAAAAATTATAGGAAAAGGAATGCTAATCTTATGTATCAGTTTTTCAAGTGTTTCTGGACTAATTATGCTATTTGATACATTTTTTTTCAATTCAAAGCAATATTTGCAGTTTATATTGCAAGCATTTCCGGTTGTCTTTAGAATTATCTTAGGAGGAATTTTTCGATCATACAACTTTAACATTTTAACCTCTTTTTAAATTCTTCTATATAGTGTAAAATAATTGGATATATAGTTGGAAAAACTAAATTATTTTCCAATGTATATCTCAAAAAATCAAAAAAGAATAATGATAAATCATCCGTTCTTCCTTGGAGTTTAAAAAGTGTAAAACCCTTATTTCTTATATCTTTTAATTCCTGTATGGTTAAAGATATATTCCTCTCTTTTGTTTTTGCTTGTTTATTTATCGGAATAGAAGAGCACGCTCGTAAAAAATTCTCGCTTTTGTATTTACCACAAGCAAGCATCTTTTGCTCATTAGATATGCTTAAATAATGGTTTTTCCTTATTTTACAAGCATAATGACACTTTTCATTTAAAAGAATTTCGGCATTATTTTTGGGAATACTATCCAATAATAAATTATTAAAATTGTCATCTGGATGCACTACATAATAGTCATAAATATCAGAAAGTTTTTTATAAAATAAAGAATCTCTTTTCTCTTCAAACGAATCAAAAATTACAGAAGCATGAATGCTGATATTTGAAAAATTTTCAGCAATGTACTTGCGCAATATATCACTAGCTATTATAACTCCACAATTCATAGAATTTAATAAGCTTAGCACATAATTACATCTAGAATCTTTAAGGTCATCTTCAGTAATTTTAGAATTTGAAAAAGTTATTAAAGGTGTAATATTCCTATTTTTAATTGAAATAATCTCTTTTTCAATATCTTCATCATTATACAGCGAAAAATTATTTTTTATAATTAGCCTACCGCCACTCCATAGAAAATTAGGAGAACCATACATAAACTTTATGGGAATAGCATAATCTACTTTATTTTCAATTATATCAAGGCATTTGAACAGTAAATCTGAAAATAAAAAAGCCCCAGGTATGCTATAATTTACATCACTAAAAAGAGATGCACTCGAACCACTAGGCAGCAACATAAATCTTGTACTGTCTTACCAATTAGAGTGGTCATCCGTGTGGAAAGCACCAAGACCAGTATCTAAATACTGTTCCTTACTTTCTAAAAAACTGATAAATTCATTAACATTATCCTCTGATACTAAAGTGTCACCGTTATTATTAAAATCTTCTTTTAAATCCCCGCTAGTAGAAAGAATAGATTGTTCACCTTTTATAGTATTTGTTTCTGTTTGCATTTATCGTTCTTTGCTCTTTATATAGTACTAACAACGAAATTATATAATTTTTAACTTATATTAAGCTTAAATTATATAATAGTTTAGTAATTAAATTCTTATCAATTTTGAGGTTATTTCGATGTTAAAAATACTTTTTCTTCCCTCATTTGCTGCTTTGTTAGCAGTTCATTTATACATACTAGGAGTTATGCTTATAATGGTTATTGTAGCACTTGATTATGCAAACTTATTAATTATTGCATTAGGGATTTTTAATGTAATTGTTTATGCTCTGCTGTCTTTTATTCTTATTTTTTGTAATATAGAGTTTCCACGTTGTGCCAAAAAAGACGATATTCTTAAAATTGAAAAAAATGTTTCTACATAATCTACTACTCATATTTTCAATGCTTATTATTTTTTGTATAAATTTCGTATTATTAGTTGTGACTGAATACTCAGTTTTTGTTGTATCTGATGATAAAAACCAATTGATGTTTTTCTCTAGTATTTTTGTTATTGTTTTTCACTTATGCTCACTATTAATTTGCCGCGCAGAAAGTAAAGCAATTGGTGACCCTTGTCCTAATTGTGGATTATACAATAGTGCTTCTTTAGTGAAAAGTAATGTACTTGATATTCATCTTGGTAGTGCTAATTTTGCTTACCATGCAGAAGAAGATCCTGATATCATAACATCTGAAGAAACATACATGTGCGACAATTGTAAAAATAAATGGACAAAAAAAGAAGTAAATAGATATAGAACATATTATGTAGAAACCCATGTATTAGAAACCCACTATAATATTAAGTAAATGCTTGTCAAAAAATTAAATAAATTCTAGCCTGATTATTTTAATATATTACTTTTCCAGTTTAATGGCAAAAAGTAGGTATTGGAATGCTATAATAGCCCTTTAAATTCATCATTTAAGTGGGATTAAAATATAAGTAAATCTTTGTCCAAATTGTGGTAGTTTTTTTAATTAAAAAAGATGGTAAAAATTCCTCCAAAAACCAAAGTTATAAATGTAAAGATTGTCTAAAAGATTTGTCATAAAAAAGAAAAATAAAAGCAAAATTTATACACTTCTTGCATCAACGAAAAGAAAATTCTTATTAAAGACCAAGATCAGCTTATTATACATTAAAGTGAACTCTAACTTATCTTTTAAGAAAAGCTTACCAAGCCCTAACAATAGTTTAGAAACAGAATTCCCTATTTAAAGACTAGATTTAGAATTCATTCTAGTTTAAAATTAGAAAATAAGATGCCTTTATTTAAGATTATTTTATGCTTAAAAATAATGAAAGATAAGTAAAAAAGTGGGATTCTAGACCCACTTTTTTACAATTAAGCCATTTTTCTAAATTTGACTGGCACGTTTTCTATTTGCAACCGTGAAACATTCTTGATTTGCACTTGACAATAATAGACACTTCTTGCTTCCTTTTGCACATACTGATAAATAAAAATAGTATATTATACATACTTTTGCCAAAAAATCAGCTTATTTTTTGGTGGAAAGGGGCAAATTTTTCTATATTTTTTTATCTTTTATCTGTCGTATTTTTAGGCTTTTGCGATATTTTTTCAAGGCTCATAATCTTTGAGCCATGAAACATATTAACCGCAGTTTTTAACCCCTTTGTATCCCAGCTATCAAGTGGCTGATCAAAGCTCTTACAATACTCAAACATATAGTCCATATTTTTTACTTTTCTTACATTCCAGCAGCCTATAGGCTTAAAGTCCATGCACAAGCAAAACATAGAACTCATATTTTCTACATTGCTCATATCCCAAGTATCAATTCCAGAGAAATCTCTAAAATTGCACTTAGCAAACAAATAGCTCATGTCAGTAACTAAGCTAGTATCAATATCGCCGAGATAAATACTATTATTTCTAACGAGTTCTAGTAACTCGTGCCTATTTTTTGGTTTAAATTTTTTCATTTTTTCTCCTTGGTAAAAATTGTTTTTTATTCATATTTTGCTCCTTATATTTTAAATCTAAAATTCTCTGGCTCATCAGAGCAACTCAAATCTTCATCGCTAGCATTCTTGCTATTACTTAGCTCACTTGCGATTTATAAATCTTCTCTATCTTTTAGATAGCTTACTTTTTCATCGTGGCAAGCGTTCCATTTGCTAGCTAGCTTATCGTATCGCTTAGCTACATCAAGGCAAGTGTCTCTAAAAAACTCTAATGTATTTGTGAGTATAGCTATATTTCTTATTGTATTATAATCATCTAGCATACTTACATCATACTTTGGTTCAATGTCTATAATTTTTGCCAAAGTATTAGGGTTAAAGCGTTTTAGCGCATAGACTATCCGTTCTTTAAACTCTCTATTAGGCTCGCCAATTTCTATTTCGTATTTTAATCTGCCTATTTCTCTTAGTAGCTTATTAAAATCACGCTCTTGCTTATTTGCTTCATTTAGCCTATTTCTAGCATTTGCTCTCATCAAAGCCCTAATGCTATCAAAGAGTTTTTTTAAAAGCTTGTTTTGCTCATCGCTCCTATACATAAAGGCTTCTACTTCACTATCGCTTTCATTTATCTCATCAAGCTTATCAATGAGATATTGCACATTATTTTGAGCTTCTCTTTTTATTTTCTTTTTTTCTTCATCACTTAAAAATCTCTTTGAGCTTAGTGTTTCATTTTGAGCTTTGATTTTATTTTGAAGCTCTATATTTTGCTAATTTGCAACTCTTAATTTATTTTGGAATTATAGAATTTCATCTTGCTTGGCTTTTCTTTCATTCTCTACCCTCTCATCGCTAAGACGCTCATAATGCTCTTTTAGAAGCTTTTTGCGCTTAGCCTATTCTTCTTTTAGACCAGCCCATACTCGTGGTTCAATTCGCTTTGCTTTGCTCGTTTTAACGCTCACTCCTCGCTTCATGTTTAAAAGCTTAGCTACATCATCTTGTATATGTGAGAGTATCTTTTTGCCATCTAATCTTTTACCAAAATCTCTTTGGTGGTTTATCCCACGTTCATCTAGGGTTACAAACTCCATATGAGCGTGGTTATTTAGATGAGTGCCATTTTCATCTTTATAGCCTTCATCTTTATGGATAGCGATTTGATAGCAATGTATGCCGTATTTATCCTTAAAGTGCTTGGCAAGATTTTCAAGCTCAGCCATCGTGGTATCTGCCTTTATATTCAAAGCAGCAGACCATAGATAATGCTTTGCTTGACATCTTTGCTTTGTGCGTTTAAAATACTCGCTTTTAGCATTTGCGATTATTCTATCGCGTAAAGCATTTGCTTTAAGCCCAGTTCTATTTAGCTCAATATTTTTTGGCTAATTAGATAATCAGGGCTAAGTGTGCGGTCATTATGCCAAACTTGAAACTCAGGCTTGGTCTTTTTAAAGTTAATACTTGCTATATTACTCATAGTCTACCACCTTGAATTCTTTTATTTATTTCTGCGCTTACAATGCCAAAAAGCTCTTTTTTAGTATTTAGCATAGCTTTTAAAGAAGCGATTTTTGCTTCACCTACTTCTATTTGCGATGTAAGCTTTTGGATATCATCGCTTAATTTTTGAGAATTACGACTGAGTTCTTTAAAGCTTAGAGAACTACCAGCGTAGTATTCTTTGGGATTTGATTTTTTCAAATCAACTTTTGCTGTTACATCAGCTGATTTTATTTCAGCTGGTTTTTGAGTTTTATTGGCCTCATCATAATCCATATTATTTATCAGTTACATCAGCTGATTTTATTTCAGCTGGTTTTTGAGTTTTTATTTCACTCATTTTATATCTTTTGTTGGAATGAATTATTAGAATAAGAACTTATATTTTCTGTATTAGTAACATTGTTCTTTGTTGTTGCTTTTTTAGAGAAATATAATGTGCTGCCATGTTTTCTACTGGTTAAAATGCCTTCTTTAACCATTTTATCCGTTAGAACCCTAAAAATAGCCATTCTAAAAGTTTCAAGCTTAACACCTTCTGGAACCCATAATTGATTAACAATATCCGTTATTTTAATCTCGTTTGGATTATTATCAAATATCTTCATAATATTCTCAAAATAAACCTTTTGATTATCGTTAAGCTTAACTTTTATATCTTCATCATCAATATAATTGCCAAGTTTTAGGCACTTATCTAATGGTTTGCTTTTATCTAAGTAGAAAACAATACCATTTTCACCGTTTAAAAACTTGTTTTTGTCCTTCATTTTTTTAAGAACAATAGTAGCAATTTGTTCACTGTGTTCGCTTATGCGCTCTTGTTGATATAGCTGATCAGATTGAGTGAGCCAAATATTAGCCCCTTGAAATACGCTTTTACCATTTTCATCCTTTTGCTTATTATTTTGATGTAAAACAATAAAAGTTGCTCCGCATCCCTTATGAGTCAAGCGTCTTAAAATTTGCATAAATTTAGCTGCTTTATCGGCATTGTTTACATCGCTCTCAAAATTGCTTAACACATCAAAAATAAATATACTTGAACTAATATCTTCAACTGGTGCATTAAGTAAGCTGCAAAACACATTATATGGAGTGATACCATCCACATTATATTTCTCGCAATACAACGATAATTGTCTATTATCAATATATTGATAATAACCTTGATTAGATAAAAATTCCATATTTTTAGCAATTGAGTCTATCCTGCAAGAAATTTTTCTACCATTCTTATCTAAATCTTCCATATTGAAAGGAGTAATTTTTCTATCTTTATAAGTAGCCATGGTAGTATCGAAATCTAGATGGATTATTTTATTTACCACTCCAGGATTTTTCATAAGTGCTCCAACAGATATAGCTTGTGCCAACCAAGTTTTTAGGTGCGAAGTATCCGCACTTATAACGATAATACTGGGCATGAATAGGAATTGTTCATTATCTAAAAAATTTAGCCAATTCCCATCAGCAACATCAAAACTTGTGCCTTGATGTTCTTCAAAAAATTGCAATAAACTATTATCTTTTAATGCCTCTTGTGCATTTTTATAAGATATTGCTCTTGCTTCATTTTCGTAAGAAGTTTTATTGCTTACAAATATTTGATGCTCCTTTTTTTATGTTTTTTCAAACCAAGCATTTAAATCACTTAGTCTATACAATACCTTTTTACCATGTTTAAAATAAGGTAAAAAAAAGCACCTTTGCTTTGTTTTTCATTTCTTAGCTTGTTTAAAAAAACTAATACTAAGATTAAAAATTTCAGACACTTGTTTTGGCGATAGATATTCATCTATATTTGCCATGAGCCCAAGTGTCATAGGCTCATTTTTATTTATTGCCATATTGGCTCCTTTTTTTATTTTTTTACGCCTATATAGATAAAAAATTATTTATACTTATAATGAGATAGGCGTGTTGGCTCGTTATAAAACTGCGTCAATAAAAATTGACTATATAAAAATAACCTGTTTATTTCGGTATATAATAAAATTAATTTTTGCCAAAAATGAGTGAAGTTCAAGGTATCTAGAATTTAAAAAAGTTCTATTAAAAATAAAAATTTTCAAATTTTCTTCAAATTTTTATTTTAATTTAGTATCGCTTTTTATATAATTGCGATACCAAAAAATCACCATGATATGAATTATTTTTGGCATGTTGCTTTACTGAGTGTGGGAACACTCAGTAAAGCGTTCTTATTTAAGTTATATTATTCATTTTGCCCCTTTTAATAGCTTTAGTAATGTTAAAATTACTTTTTTAACATCATCATTAACGCCTTGTAAGGCTTCTAAAATTTCAGCGTCTAAGCCACTGCCTTTATTTGCTATTATTTTTGCTTTATTGCCTAAATTTTGAGCTTTCACAAAATTAGCATATATATCGGGCGTTATAAGCTCTTTTGTCTCATCAATCTTTACATTAGTCTCTTTTTCAAAACCAAAACGCTCAAAAGAGTCTTCTCTTACATTTAAATGTTTAGTAATGAGATTTTTGAGCTCATTTTCATTCATAGAACTAAGCTCTTCTTTTATTTGCTCTTCTTTCTTGTCTTTATTAAGAACAGGTGAATTGTAGCTATAAAGAATTGATTTATTATCTAAGGGAGAGCTTACTATATAATTGGTGATAGTTCATTTTATGAATAATTCTATAAATTTCTAGAACTCTGAAAGCTTTGTTTTTAAAAGGCTCTAGTGCTTTTTCTATTTCATAATCATATAAGCACTCATAAGTATATCCAAAATATAATAAATAAAATTCTAAATATTTATGAGAAGGTTTTTGTTTGCCATTTTCATAAACAACTATCGTGCTAACTGGAAAACCAGACAAGTCGCTAAGTTCTTTGCGGCTCATCTTTTTAAAAATTCTTAATCTAAGCAGATTAATCGTTTTTATCATTATTTTAATAAATTTTTTTAATTATATAT
>SAMEA3663025__coassemble_887_pt1 | contig 15646 bp, 18 predicted proteins | sample SAMEA3663025__metabat2_high_PE_005 | metagenome-assembled genome bin SAMEA3663025 (sample SAMEA3663025) | pig gut metagenome | biome: pig gut; feature: pig-associated habitat; material: faeces | place: France | collected 2012 | reverse complement strand
ACCTTAAAACTAAAAAAGATAGCATTTACTTGCTATCTTTTTGTTCTGTTTAATATTTAAGCATAAAGTGAATTTTTATTAAAAAATATAGTGCTATAGCTATAAAGCTATAGACTATTATTGACATAAAAATTTCTATACTATTATAACTTAATAATCTATTAAATATATTATTAGATATACCAATAAAATATAATAATAGGTCTATTGAAAATCCTAATAAATTAATAATAAAAAATATAATTAAATAATATTTAATTATATTTTTATGGTTATAACTTTTAGCCATATCTTATTCCATCAAAAAGGTATTTCATTGCTAGTGCTAGTATCTGTTGGATTATCATAAACAATTTCCTTTTGTGCGTTTTCTATTTTTTGTTCTAAAGCACTATCTTTTTTCTTTGTTAGAAATTCAAATTTTTCTATTCTTACGCTAAAACTTGTTTTATTCTCTCCATCTTTATCATAATTAGATACTATTAATTCACCTGATATTAGTAGCTTATCGCCTTTAAAGCTATATTGGCTTAATACTTGAGCTGTATTATTAAATGCTACTAAAGGGATAAAAGTTGTTATTGTTTCTACAGTTTCATTGTGTCTAATTCTTTTATTAATGGCTATGTTATTCTTTGAATAAAAAACTTGATTATCATTAGCATAATTGCTCCAATTTTGGCATAAATTTCCACAGAGTGTTATTTGGTTCATATTTTTCTCCTTTGTATTATTTGTTGTTTTTCTTTATGTGTTTATCAATAAATTTAGAGCATATTTCCATGCTAGATTGATAATTTTTAGGCAATTCAATATTATTAGATTGAGCTATTTTTTGAGCTAGTTCAATCTGTTTTTGTGTTGGTGGTTTGAGTTTTTTTGCTTTATCTATAAATGCAGTACATATTTTATAATCTTCATAAGCTTCTTTTGGAAGTTCTAGCCCTGTTGATTGTGCTAAATTTTGTGCATATTCTAAAGATTTTTGTGATGGCGGAATTTTAGTTTGATTATCCATCGTTGATATATGTTTAAACTCCATTTTTTCGTGCAATGGCTTTATAAAATCTAAATAACCTAGTTTGCCTTTACTAATTTCATCTAATACATTTTCCATATGAGCCGTAAATTCGCTTGTTGTTATCCATTCATCTTGGTTATCCATCATACTTTCAATAGCTCTTATTCCTTTAGGGGTAGCTACTATCTCTTGATTTTTACCTTTTGTTTCTATTTTTATAAAATCTCTTTTTAATAGTCTAGGTAAAAAAGTTGCAAATGTACTTGGACGACCAATTCCATTTTTTTCTAATATGGATATAAAGTTACTCTCTTTATATCTCTTAGGTGCTTGTTTTTTAACTTCAGATATTTCATAATCTATAATATCAAGTTTTTCATCTTTATTTAGAATAAGAGTTGTTTTCTCATCCTTATCTTCTTCATTAGTTTCTTCTTCATCAGTAAAGCTATCAAATACGCCTTTAAAGCCTTTATAAATCTCTTTAGTAGCTTTAGCTTTAAAACTAAGTGCATCGATGTCAATATCATAGTTATAGATTTTATTTATAGCATTTTTTGCTTGAGATAGTAGTGAGTTTGTATATATTAATTTATATGCTTTTATCTCATCATCGCTTAATTTCTCTTCCTTAGCTATTTTATCATCTATATCTGTGTAGTTATGTATATGACTTATACGAATTGCTTCATGGGCTTGAGCTTGGCTTTGCTTACCTGCTTGATACTCTCTTTTTTCATACCACTCTTGTGTGCCAAATTTGGTTTGTATTTCATCTATAAATTCTTTTGATAAAGAGTTGCTATCTGTTCTATGATAAGTAATTAAGCCTTTTTCAAATAATTTTTGAGCTAAATTCATTGCGACTTCACTTGAAAATCCAAATTTTTTGTTAGCTTCTTCTTGATATTGGCTTGTTCTAAATGGCTCTTTTGGCTTGATTTGGGTATCTTTTTCATCTACTTTATAAACTAAGGCTTGTTTTATCTCTCTTAAAGAGTTTATTTTAGCTTCTATTTCTTCTTTGTTTTCATAGATATTATCATTGATTGCATAAAATTCTTGATTGTCTTTGCTAAGTTTAACTTTGATTTTATAAGAGAGTTTCTTATTTGAGCTGTTATTGCTAAATTCTTCTATCTCTTTTTCTCTTTTAACTATGATGTTTAAAGCTGGTGTTTGCACCCTACCAACTGAAACATTTTTATCTCCAAGATTATTGATATATTTTGGTGATAAGATAAATCCAACTAATTTATCACCTACACTTCTTGCTTTAAATGCTTCAAATTCATTCAAATTTGCAGATTTAAATGGGATTGCATTTTGCAAACCTTTTTGAATTCCAGCTTCTGTAATTTCGTGAAATTCTGCTCTTTTTACACTTTTTGCTAGATTTTTAACTAAATCATAAAACATATAACCTATAGCAAACCCTTCACGGTCTGGGTCAGTTGCTATAATGATATCTTTATTTTTACAATCATCTATAATTTTATTTATAGAAAATTTTTTATTGTCAATATATTCATATATTGGCTCATAGTTTTCATAATCATTTAAGAAGTTATTAGCTAAAGCTTTAAAATGCCCTACTGTTGCATAAACTTTAGCACCGCTATATTTAGCTATTTTTTCAACTTTATTTGGACTTTCGATTATAATTATAGTGTTATTCATTTTATTTTCCTTTTATTTATATTTGCCCCATGTCTTGTCTGCTAAATGGTGGTTTATAATCTGTTGGAGAAGCAGATACTCCATTAAGATTATTAGAAAACACACTTTTTGTTTTATCTGCCATTCCTTTATAGCCACCCATTGCATCATATACTCCAGTTATTGTTTTTCCACCTATGGTTGAATTTACTGCTCCACGACCTGCTCCTGATAGAAAACTTCCACCTGCTACTTTTGCCCCAATGCCACTAGCAATAGCACCACCAGTAATACCAGCTACAGTTCCCATAGCCATACCTGCAACTCCAGCTCCACCTCCATCTAATCCTTGAACCCCCATCACCTGAGATATCCATGTTGGAATTTTAATTAATAGATATATTCCAATAAGTGCTATTACTATTTTTACAAAAAAGTAACTCCAAGGATTTGCAACTATTAGTTCTATTTTTTCATTTCCATTGATGGAATTCATTAAATCTTGAAATTCAGATAAAGGTGATAGTGCTAAAGATAACACTACAAATGCTACTGGAGCATATAATGAGTAACTAATAAATAGTTTTAGCCAACTCCAAAAGTATTGTTTTGCATTATCTATCATTAAAAGGGGGATAAATAGTGGTGCTCCAGCTAGAATAATTAATGCTGTAAATGACGATATTAGGACTATTCCAACGATACCTATTAGTAATAGCCAAAGAAAAAATTTATATATATACCAAGGTATAAGTTGAATAATAGTAAATAAATAATCATTTGGGTTTATATCAAACCAAGATAAAGGATGAAAAGACATTGAGCTGTTGATTTTACTATAAGCAACTGAGAAAAATTTATCATCCATTTCATCCATTAGATTTATTATTTGAGAAACCATTGCTCCAAAATTTACATCTGTAGGTAGCAATTCACTTACTCCAGCTTTAACCCATAAAGCTGGTAGCATGAACCAGTTAATAAAGGTTTGATATATTTGATAATTAGCAAATACTCCAAATACAAATGAAGTAATAACTAAGAATTTTCCAGCTTTAAATATATCTTCTCTTGTTGGATATCCATTTTTTAGTCTAAATATCAACCAAAACATTACAATTAAACCTATTACAGTGTATGCAACTCCATTATGAAGTGTGCTTGATATTCCGTTAAATATTTTTTCAAACATTATTTGCAATGGTTCATTTAGTGCTGAATAGACTGCATCTATCCAGTTTTCATCAATGCCTTGTGCTTTTACTATCTCTTTTGCCATTATTTTAACCTTTGAGTTACTGTTTTTTTGATATTTTGTTTGGATTTTTTATTGCCAATAGGTATGATTTCTACTACTTCTTTTATTGTTACTTCTTTAATTCCATTTGTTACTATAATTGGTTCTTTTTCATATGTTTTATATACTTGTTCTTCATCATCAATAATATGATTATTTTTTATACTTTTTATATCTTTTTTGTTATTTTTATTACTATTTTTATTTATATTTAAAAAATTTAAGAAATTTAGCAACATTTTTTATTCCTTTTATACCTAAGTACAGAGCAAGTATATATAACTTACTCTGCATACCTTAGAGTAATAAATATTTGTTTATGATTATGCTTATAAGCCTAAAGCATTACTTTTTTGTTTTGTTATTTCTTGCTTTTGCTCTCTTTGAATTGGCACATAATCAATACCTTTGTTTTGAGAATTCATAAAATTCTCAATATCTCTTTTCGTATTAGGCAATAGGTTAATATCTATTCTAGGTCTATTATCATAGCCTGTATTAGCCATTGTTTCTCTATATTTATTTACTCCACTTAAATCTCTTTCTTTTAATTGAGATTTATCTAGGTTAGAAAAGTTACTAACATGATATAGTGTTGTAGTTTCAACTCTAGGCTCTTTTAGATATCTTTCTTCCATTACTGGAATTGGTTGTCCATTTTTGCCTTCTTTTAGATTGCCATCACGGTCAGTTGCAAATATCTGTTTGCCTTCTTTATCTAGTTTAGGAACATACTCTTTTTCTACTAAATAGGCTACTTTAATACCGTTTGGATATTGCGTTTTTCCATTTTTATTTAATAGAATTTCGCCATTATCATCTCTTAACGGCTCTAGTTTTCCATGCATAAAATTTGCTTGTTTCATTGTTAAATACTGAGCTTCTTCATGTCCGTTTTTTTGCATATCGGCTCTTAAAAGTATTGAAGTCTCATTAGTATAAGGCTTTCCAGTCGATGGGTTATAAGGCATAGTTGCATCTATCTCTCTAGCACTCATCTCTTTTCTAAAGAATGGCTCTTCACCACGAGTATGTGCTTCTTTGATAGCACTTGCAATAACCATTTTATTAAAGTCTTTTATACTTGCTAGTTTTTCTTCATTACTCTTTTCATCCCATGATTTAACTTGATTTTCTACCGCTTTTGCTTGACTTTCTACCGCTTTTGTTCTTGCCATTGTTTCTCCTTGTCTTTAGGGGAAATCCCCTTATTTGTTTAAATTTAAAAATTTGTCCTTAATTTATAGCTTTATCCACTATAAATGTCTATTAAATTATTGGGCTTGATTTTTCTTTAGCTCTTTTTGTTGAGCTAAATATTCCACATAATTATCATCAATCATCACTTCATAATGTTGTGGTAATTTTGAAGATTTAGCTTCTTCTTGGCTAATTACTTCTGTATGTTCTTGAAAATCTTCACCGAACAATTCTTCTTGTTTTTCCATTTATTACTCCTTGGTATATATTTTAGGGATAAAATCCCTATCTTAGTCTTTACTTAGTAAAAACTAAGATAGGGATTATTGATAACATGGTACTTGCTTGATCAGACATTGCAAATCCGATGAAATCAAGCTTTGTAGGTTTTTTGCGTCCATAAATGCGGGGATTTGATCTATTCTTGAATTTTCTCTTGGCTCTCTGCCTAATGCCTTAAAAACCGCACTATGTGTTATAACCCTATCGCCATTATCCAAAACTGATACATCTAGCTCTGTATCGCCTATTTTTAAAATACCGTAAGCTGTCGCTATTTTTATAGTTTTTTCTTTCATGATATTTTAATACCCAATAACTCTAAATCATTTGTGTTTTTATTAACATCACTATCTACTATCTCTTCTTTATCTTGCTTACTATCTGTATTATTATCTTGAGATACTTCATTATTGCTAGAATTTGTATCTGATTGATTTTCATTTTGGCTATTTTCTTTATTATTGTTTTCATCTTTTTTTAACTCTATTTTATCTACTCCATTCCATTCTTGATTTTTAAACCAATATGGAACTTTGGATTTAATAGGCAGATTTAAAAATCCACCAACTAAGACTAGTAAATCTTCACTACTTTGATTTTTAATATCTTGTTCTGTAACCAATTTATATGCTTCATTAGAGCGTGTTTGATTGTTTTTAAAGAAATCAAAATTACCTTTGCTATTGCTAATTTTTTCTCTAGTATAATCTCCAATTAACTCACTTACTTCTTTGGCATCTTTAGTAGTGTTCATAGCAAATATAGTTTGATATCCAGCGTTTGCTCTAATAATTCCTAAATCATCTTCGCCATAATACTTTTTAATTTGCTCATAACTTTGCGTTACATATATAGGTAAAAGTCCATAACTTCTACATAGGGCTGGTGCTTCTAGCAAGAATGGCATTTTTCCAAATCTAACAAATTCATCTAGGTAACAATAGATGAATTTGTTTGGGTCGCTACACTCATTGCCACTCATTAATTTTTTAAATAGACTTTCAGTAAAAATTCTTACAAGTGGAGCTAGTATTTCCATATCTTCAGTCTGTATTACAATATACATTGTAATTTTTTTCTCTCTTAAATCTTCAAATGCAAAACTCATTTTGCTAGTTGCATTAGCAACTTGTGGATTTGAAAATACTTTCATGAATGTATCGTATGTTGATTTAATACTAGCAAATTCTTGTTCGGCAGCTGTTGAATATGCTCTTGCTTGATTTCTAGTATTTTCATCCAAGTCTTCATCATTAGAAGTCTGTTTTAGCCAAATTTTGAATGTATCTATATCATAATTTCTTTCATATATCTGTTTATCTTCATTCTCATTAACTACTTCTTTATAAAATGGACTAATTTCACCATTATTATTTTTCATGTAAATTTCATTATATTCTTCTATAACTTTAAAATAATCAGCTTTTGGTGCTTGAGCCAATTCTGCTAAAGTTGTATGTTTATTTTTTTGTAAAAAATACTCTACAAAGAATACAAACATCGTTTTAGCTGATACAATCCAGTGGTCATTTTCTTTACCTTTTTCACCTACAAATATAGTAGAAGCTATCTGCTCTGCTAATTTTTTGATATGTATATATTCCATATCCTTTACTATACTATTATCAAATGGGTTGAAAAATAGCGTATTATCCCAAGAAAATGGTTGAAATAACTGAATTTCATTCTCTAATTTTTGCTGTCTATATCCAGCAGTTTTTTGATATAACTCGCCTTTAATATCATAAACGATTGATGAATTTGGAACGGCTAAAAGGTTAGGTATGATAATACCTGAAGTTTTACCACGACCTGGGGGAGCTACTATTAAAGTTGATAGTGGCTTGGTAGCTCTTATAAATTTATATTTACCTTTTTCTATTAAAGTTCCTAAAATCAATCCAGTATCGTGATTAATACCCATAGTTTCAAAGTCTTCATTTGTTGCAAACCTTGCATTTCCATATTGTTCTGCTGGTAACTGTGTTGGCATAAAAAACCATATAGTACAGATTATAAATGGCAACATTCCACAAAACATAGCTATATATGCCTTTAATTTTAAAGCTGGATGCCCTATGTTTGAGATAATTTGCATAGCTACTTTATAAGTATCAAGCAAATTTGGTCTAAAAATTACTTGAACCATTACTAAATATAGCAAAGCTCCCATAATTAAACTTACAATAAATATAATAATCCACTTTTGTGGTGTAATTTTTTTATTGTTGTTCATTGCTATTGTCTCTTATGGTTTTAATTTTATTAATATTTAAATGAATTTGTCTATTTTCTATTTTTGATTTATAGCTATTTATTATTTCTTTAAAATCTAAAAATATTTGGGTTAGATTGTCTTTTGCTTTATCATGACCAGTAATATCTATATTAAGGTGATATGCGATTTGATTGATATTTGTTCCTAATTTGTTAAGTTGGTATAAAAATTCAGCATTTAATTTATTATTAGCCTCTATTTGATATAGCGAATTGATATATTTACTTGAATGTATTAGTTTTCTAATTATTGCCGATTTACTTTCTTTGCGTTTTTTAGAGATTAAATTTAGCTCTTTTATATCGTTCTCATTTAAATATATACAATATCTAGTTTTTGTGTTTTTCTTAATCACAATAACTCCTTATAATGCTCTTTTAGATTTAGTATATCTGTGATAACTCTTTTGTTTTTTACTCTTTGAATTTGTATGATATAGTCAATTGCTGTAATTATTAAAGACATTAACATTTCATCACTTGTGTTACTAATCCCACCACCAAGCCTGATATTGGTTATAATTGCCTTAACTGCATCTTTTGGATTATTTGCATGTAGAGTGCTTAAATTCCCAGCATGTCCAGTATTATTAACTCTTAAAAATGAAAATGTATTTCTAATATCAATCTCGCCTAAAAATAGTCTATCAGGTCTAAGTCTCATAGCATTATCAATGGCGATTTGATAATTATAAATTTCAGTTGCAATTTTTGGAACTGCAAGTTGAGTTTTATTTTCATTGTTAATTCTTAGCTCTTGACTATCTTCAATAGTTACCACTCTTTCATTTGGGTCTATTTCATCCATCAATGAGTTTAAAAAACTTGTCTTTCCTGTTCCAGTTCCACCACTAACCAAAACATTTTTATGAGTTCTAATTAGCTCTTTTATCTTATCATAAGTCCAACCATCACTAATACATTTTTGGCTTAATTCAAACTGTTCTAGTTTATAGTTTTCTTTACTTGGAATTCTTATACAAATAGCAATTTGACTATCAAACAAAGAGCTTGAGTGTTGAGCCTGAACTCTATATCTTCTAAAGGGGGCTGGAAGTTCGCAACTTAGATGGCAATGCTTCTCATCAAACATTTGATTTCTTCTTGTTGCTAATTCTATTAAAAAACTATTTAGAAATTGATAGTCTAGCTTCTCATCTATTATAGTATCCCAAGAATGTCCTTTATCGACTTTAATTTCGCATGGCTTATTAAATATTAGCTCATTAGCTTCTAAATTCAAATATGGCTCTAATGTATAAAGCATATTATTTAATATCATAGAATTGCTATTATTATACATTTTACTGCTCATATATACTATCTGAATTATCAGAACCATTCATGGTATTATTTTCTTTAGCCATCATAGCTTGTAACTTTATTTTTTCTTTAGTAAATTGAAATTCTAATTTTTCAACCTTTTTGAGTTGAGCTTCAATTTTTTTATTTTTTTGCTCAAGCATTGTTCTTTGAAGCTTTTCTTCTTTTATCTGTTCTTTGATTTTTTGATAATCCATATTTTCCATATTTACTCCTTATTCAATAAAATATTTCATTAAAACTTCGCCATTTTTAGGTTTTGAAAACCACATGTGTTGTGTAGGAACAATAAATATTCTACTACCACTTTTAATTTCAATTGTTGGTTTAATCTCTCTTTGTTGTTGCATAATTTCATTTACTATTGTATTGACATCTCCTTGGAAGTTGCTATAAATTTCAGAAGTGTATTCTGAATTAGCTGTATTATTATTGCCAGTATCAATTTTACTAGCTATACCTAGAAGTAAAGCATTTGATAGAGTTGATAATCCATAAGGAAGTGCATATCTATCCCAATATTTGTTATTTAGACTACCAACTGCGCCACTCATTCCCATAGCATCAGCTACTATTGCATTTGTAAGCATTATATTGATACCTTGTGGAGTGATAATCTCTCTCCATTGGATAGCTAAGCGATTTTGTCCTGTTTTGTTATCGTTTTGATAAAATCCTATAGCTTTGCTACCTCGTGGTATCAATACTGCCCTTCCATGAGCCGCATAAATATCTTGCTCTATTTGAGCCGATACAATACCTGCTAAATCACTAGAAATTGCTGTCATTAAGATAGCTGGTATTAATCTTCCAGCTCTAATCATTCTACTTAACCTATGCTCATTAGTAGATATATCAATTGATTTTTGATTAGAAAATCCATCTACCCCATATCTAGAGTTATTATTAAATTCCTTAATTTCATTATTTCTATCTGCTAATATGCTTTGTTTGATAAGTCTTTTGTAATATTGTTCTCTTTGTTGCTCTTGAGTTAATACTATCTCCTTTTTAACTTTAACTTGATTTTGTTTTATTTTTTCAATTGTTTTGTTATAATCAATTGGTGGTGTAATTTTTTCTACTTGAGTATTATTAGTATCTATCAAATTTGGCTTTTGATTAATAACTACTTTTTCATTATAATCTTGATCAAACAATTTAACTAAATCATTTTGTTCTTCTTTTGGCTTGGCAAATCCACCTTTATATATGTAATCATCTACTGGAAATTTACTTTGGAATAGATGATTTAAATTATCATTTTGAGTTGTATTTGCATATAATGAAGTTGCTAGTGCTATGCTTAAAATTGCTATATTTTTCATATGTTGCCTTGAAGTTTGCCAATAGCTTGATTATTATTGTTTTTTGGTGCTTTATACCCATCTTTAGAAATATCAACTTCGGTTTTGATTTGTCTTTGGTCTAGTATTTCTTGAGCATCTGTCTTTTCAACACATATATAGCTTTCTCCAGTAATGATAGAAAATTTAGGACTGATTGTTTCAGCTATTAAATAGTTACCTATTGTTCTAGTCTCAACTGGACTATCTTTTCCATCGATTACTGCATATATCGTTGGCAATTGTGGCATATTGTCTTTATCGTATTTAAAATATGTAAATTTCTTATCACTAAATATCTCTTCAGCCATCAGCCATTGGTTCTCTTTTTTAGCTTTTTGTATGTATTTAGTAGATATATCTTCTCTTTTTACTCTAAGCTCTGCTATTCCATCTTTGATGACAAAATAATCTTTTTCTATTTGAGCTTGTTTCTCTTCTAAAATTTTTCTACTTTCTTTATCTGTTATATAAACAACCAAAGCTGGGTCTTTAGCGTTTTTATAATCAGTTGAAAATAGATAAAATGTATGAAGCTTTTTATCTTTTGTTCTAACCGTTAAGCTAGTATCAATTCCAATCAGTAATGGCTTAATAGCTACTGCATTAGACATATTTGGAATTTCTTCTACTTTAAATCCTGTAGTATCGCCTAAAATGTAGCTTTCTATATCGGTCTCAAAAATTAAAGTAGTTGCCATAGCAAACCTAGTTCTAATTTTTTGCGTTTTATTTTCTATATAGTTAATTGTAGTTGTATTTTCAATTCCAGTATATTTTTTTGAATGAAATCTTTGCTGTAAAGCCTTTAAATTTTGACTTCTAATAGCTGACTTCATTAAAGCTAACTCTTCTTCGCTTATAGAACCACTTGAGCTATTATAACTGCTATAACTATTATAATTATTGCTTCTTTGCTGTTCTAAATAGATATTGTTTAGTCTTTCATCTGCTTTGGCAATATCATTTTGTGTTGATTGTCTAAGCTCTTCAAGTTGCATTGGACTTAGAGTATTAACATTTTGAGCTGGATTTATGGCTAAATTTGAATTCATATAGTTATGTGGCGACATTTGCTCATTTGTTGCAAATATGCTTTCTCCACTATTAGCATATAAAGATATGGTTGTTAATAAGCTTATTGCAATAATTTTTTTCATTTTTTATCATCCTTATTTTCTAAATCCAATATGTCTGTTAATGCATATGTTACGACATTAAATCCTGTTGGATTTTGGATTGTTGAAGAATAAATATCTTCAGTTGGTTTAAACTCAAATTTGATAGATGCTCTATATTTTTTAGTATCCATTAAAGTATTACTTTGATTAAATATTTGTGCTACAAAATCCACTGTAGCAACACTGCTATTTAAAATAGCAACATTGATAATTTTTACATTTCTATATGTATTTTTAGTTGTATAGATTGAATTTGGTTGGGTAACTATTGCATTAAATCCATCCCAAACTGGTTTAGAGCTTTGAATTCTAGTGATTTCATAACGCTCTATATCATTAACTCTGTTTATCATTTCTCTATTTTTTACATAACCTGCAAGAATATTTTTCATTAACTGCTGGTCGCTTCTAATATTAAAATTTGCTGGTTCTACTCTAACAAAATTCGTTTCTGGGGTTGAAAAGAACATTAAATATGGCTTTGTCTCTTTTAAAGGGGTAAGAACTATAATCGATATTGATAACAATATCGTTGATACTCCTAAAACCAATATTGTATATAACATATATGCCTTTATATTTCTTTCTAGTAAAAATAGATAGTTTGGGTCTTTTTTCTTATCTTTTAAATCCATATTAACCAACCTTAATAATTAAATCATAACAAGCACATGGACTTTGTTTTGGTATTTGTTTGCTTGAACATGCACCTAAGAAAGTTGCTAGTGCTATAATTAGAGATACTTTAATTGTGTTTTTCATATTTGTCCTTTGTAATTAAGATAGTGCTGTCTCCATTCGTTTGGATACTCTTGTTTTAATTTTTTTACTAATGCTACATTATCACTGCTTGATGAGAACACTTTTAGGTGATTGCCTAATCTTGATAAGTCTATGTTTAAAATTGCTGATTGATTGCTAAGTTTCATTTTTAATAAAACTTGTCTTGAGTTTGTTCCAGCATTGCTTAAAAAGCTTATTTCATTATCAGTTAATCCAATCATTTCTTTCATCTCTTGAAGTTCAGATTGGCTGTTTGTTGGAAATATAATATAGTTTGCTATATTATCTAAGAAGCTAGAACCTTTTTGAGTGCTTTTAAACAGTGATAGTGATTGGAAGCCCATACACATTACTCCACCGATTTTTCTTACTTCAAGGATAGCTTCAAGAATTTTTTCTCTCATTATCTCATCATTTAGATAATCCTTAAATTCATCAATAAAACAGAAAAAACCACGTTTATCAGTGTTATTTTTAGCTTGATATTTTAATTTATGAAATATGTATATAGCACATAATGCACAAACATCTGGATTGTTTATTATATTGTCCATATTTACAATTGATAGCTGTTCTTTAAAGTTAAGAGCATCTTGTTCATTATTAAATATACTCTTTTCGTAGTTTTGAAATTTAATTTTCAAATTTGTTTCATTATTCGCTGGTAATGATTGAATAAAATTTGATAATGTTATGATTTGCTCTTCTCTTTTATTGGCATATAATCTTTCTATAGTTTGGGCTATTTCATTTATTGCTTGATGTTCATCTTTTTTTACTTGAGCCATCAAACATAACCAATTTTTCAAAAATTCTAAATTATCTTGAGTTGGCTTTAAACTAAATGGATTTAATTTAAAACTTTCATCTCCATCATGATATTCTCCATTGGTATAATTTGCAAAATTATACATACCACGAAGTTTATCCATTGAAAATATATCAATGTTATATTTATATAAATTACACATTAAAAATTGTATTAGAGTTGTTTTACCAGCTCCAGTACCACCCATAATCATAGTATGCCCTGATGGTCTATCTCCAAATTCTTGCCAATGGAAATTAAATAAGTATGGCGTTCCATTAAGATGTCTAAAATAAGTAACGGCTTGATTGCCCCAATCATTTCTATTAAAACCTCTAATCTCATTTTCAAAATTAACTATAGCAGATAGATTTGAAGTTTTTAGCGTTTTCTTTCTTGCATTAATGTTGCCACGACTTGGAAATAAACTAAAGTAAAGTGCTTTTTGATTTAAAGTTTCTCTAACTATATTTAAACCTTGATTTTCCAATATCGCTTTTACATCATTTGTCTTTTCTTCTAACTCTTCTAAGCTATCAGCTAATAAATAAACTGAATAAGAGACTTCAATTAAATTTTCTCTATCAGCTTTTACTAATTCTAGTAAAACTTGTAATTCATTTTTTATAATATCTTGAGAAAAACTAGCAGTGTCTTTGATTTTTTTAATAGCTTTTTCTTTCTCATATGGTTTTAAGTGTATGTAAATCATATATTCGTTTTTATTGTTTAACATATTGCTTGTAATTGCTGAAGATATGTTTTCAGTTTCATATGACTTTATACTAATGTATCTAGCATATGAAGTCTTTCCATCATTTTTAGAAAATTCTATGTAATCTTTTTTAAAAGTTACATCAGAATTTATATAACAATCACTTAAAGCTTCGTGAGTATATTTTAAGTCTGTATGTTGAGCGTTTGAATATGTCGCATAAAAATTTATAAGCTCATCTGAACTCATATGTCTTGGTTTAAAAGTTGATAATTTGTTAAAAATATCTTGAACGCTATCTTTTATGGTACTCATCTTGATATTTTGTGAAGATATATCTTTTTCTGTTGTTGCTTTTTGTCTTAGACTTTCTAATGCACCAGTAATATTTTTTGATACAGTAGAAATTATAAGATAATACCTTATAGCAAAAATATCTTTTTGAATATCACTCCATTTTTTTATAATTTCATCAGCATAGATATTTCTTACTGCGATTGAGTTATCATTTTTATCTTCAATGAATTTGATTTTTGTTTTTTTAATTACAATATTCATCTCTATATCAGATTTCATATTGTTAAAAAACATTACACGGTTTTGAAGATAAGATAGTTCTTGATTTTGGTCTGAACTTGAATAATTTATACCACCAATTTCAATTGCAGTGGCAATATTGCCATCTTTAGTTAGAATATAATTATTATCTAATTTGCAAGCAATATTAGTTTCTTTAGACATAGAATAAATTTCAGGTTCTTTTATAGAAATTATACTATCTACTGCTTTATTTACATTATTTAATGGATTAGAATTTTGATTGCAATTATTTTGATTTTTTTCTTTTTGCTTATTCTTTATTTTCTCTTTTAAATATGTAATAATACTAGTTCCCAAAACAAAATCCTTTAAGCATAATATTTAGAATTTGGTATCTTCATATTAGATGATATTATGCTGTATATGTCTTCATCAAAATATTCTAATAAAAAGAACAAAAGATATAAGAATGCAACTACTACAATAGAATATAAAACTAGAAAAAACCAGCTAATAAATCCTAAAATAATAATTGCAAACCAACTTGTCGTGCTTAGGCCTTTGAGCTTAGTCTTTTTTGTTAAGTCTGTAAAACAAGTGCTGTTAATCATTTTTAATTATATTCCACCACCCATCATAGCTGAACTTAAGCCATAAACCGCACCAATAATGACTAAAGCACCAAACAATAATTTAGCGTTTTGCTTAATTTGTTCCATAGCAAAAAATGCCATTAAAAGCATAATTACAATCCAGATTACTCCCATTACAATTGATATAGTATTTACAATACTAGCAACGCTTGAGCCTACATTTGTGATTTGTTCATTTACACTTGTAGCTAATTTATCTGCGATATTATTATTTGCAAATAATGAAGTAGATGCTACACCTAACAATAAAAAAATTTTCGAAAATTTTTTCATTTATCTCCTTTAAATTAAAATGAAAATAGAATTAGAAATATAGTAAAAAATATAATTAATTACAAACCGATTTTTTGCGGATATATTTTTTCACTCAAATAACGATTATATAGAAGTTTAAAGGGGGTGATTTTTGCTTATATTTAGCTTAATTATATAAACTCATTTACTTTTAAAATGATATCTAATAACGACATATATTACATTTAATGCTTTTTAATTTTACGCAAAAAATCGGTCTAATGATTTTTTGAATTTTTTCAATTTAATAAGTAAATTTTACTCACT
>SAMEA3663025__coassemble_874_pt1 | contig 15871 bp, 13 predicted proteins | sample SAMEA3663025__metabat2_high_PE_005 | metagenome-assembled genome bin SAMEA3663025 (sample SAMEA3663025) | pig gut metagenome | biome: pig gut; feature: pig-associated habitat; material: faeces | place: France | collected 2012 | reverse complement strand
TCACCAACATATCTACAATATGAAAAATTCATTATCAACTCCGATAATCAAAAATTAATTTTAATCCCGCCACGATTTGGTAATGCTCAATATGTTAGCTCCAAATGCGACTCTATGTATTATTACAAATGGGCTTATGAGGGCGAATATGTCGATGCAAGTGATCAATTTACATTTGCTTGGAATGATCCTAGAATCGCAATTGATTGGCCTACTAATACTCCAATTTTATCAAATAGAGATATTGAGGCAATGACTCAAGATCACACTAAAGGATTCTAAATGGATAAAAACTCTAAAATTTATATAGCTGGGCATAATGGACTAGTAGGAAGTATGATTTTAGCAGAGTTACAAAAGCAAGGCTATAATAATATAATCTACAAAACACACGATCAATTAGATTTGATAGATCAAAAATCTGTTGATGAATTTTTCAAAACTCAACTACCTGAATATGTATTTTTCAGTGCTGCTTTTGTGGGTGGATTTATCAAACAAAAGAAATATCCGGCTGAATTTTTATACAATAACATTATGATGCAAAATAATGTTATTTGGGCTGCGGCCAAATACGGCGTCAAAAAATTAATATATTTAGCCTCAGCATGTGTCTATCCAAAAGATGCCCCATTGCCACTTCGTGAGAGCTATATGCTAGAAGGTGCATTTCAGCCAAATAATGAGAGTTATGCTATTAGCAAGGTTGCTGGGATTAAACTATGTGAATATCTAAATTTAGAAAAAGGAAAAAACTTTTTATGCGTTGCTCCAACTAGTATCTATGGAGAAAATGATAATTTTGATTTAGAAGATTCTAATGTTCAAGCTGGAATTTTCCGTAAAATTTATCTAGCAAAATGTTTAAATGAAGGAAATTTAGATCTATTATCTAAAGATTTGGGCTTAGATAAAGAGTTGGCTTTGGAATTTTGCCACAGACACGGCATATATGATACTCATATACAGATGATAGGCACAGGCGCTGCTGCTAGGGAATTTGCTAATGCTAGGGATTTAGCTAATTTTTGTATATATTTAGCCTCTAATATAGATTTTAAAGATCTGTGCGAGTATGATGAAAACGGAAATTTGATAAGTTCTTTTGTAAATTTCACAAATGAAGACCCAATTAGCATTAAAGAGTTAGCTCATTTGATAGCTAAAATTATGGATTACAAAGGCGAGCTTCTCTTTGAAAAAGAGCTTAGCAAAGATGATGGAACGCTTAAAAAATCAATGAGTAAAGATAAATTTAATAAACTTGGATTTAAAAATCAAATTTCTATTGAAAAAGGCCTTAAAATGATGATAGAAGCATATAGCACTAGGGGGGGGGCAGAGCGTAACTATCTAAGTTTCTTTTATGCTCTTTATAGACTTCATAATATTTCTCTTTATTATGCGAATTTCAATACTAGTAATAAGGAGAAATAATGTTATTATATCAATTTTTAAATCAATATTATTCTCAAATTTCAGTTTTAAATTTAGAAGAGCTTAGGGATAAAACTATCTTTATAACAGGCTCTAATGGCTTGATAGGTTCTAATTTTGTAAGCTATTTTTATTATTTAAATAAAAATTTTAATTTTAATATTAAAATTATCGCTCATAGCTTTTCAAAACCTATTTGGTTTTTGCCTAAAGATGATAATATAACATATCTAAATTCAGATCTCAATAATCTAAAAATAGATTTTAAATTTGATTATTTGATACATGCTGCTACATATGGACAGCCTAAAAAAGTATTAGAAAACAGAGTTGGAACCGTATTGCTTAATACTCAAACATTAATAAATTTGCTAGAAAAATCCAAAGAGAATAATGCTAAGGTTCTGTTTTTAAGCTCTAGCTCTGTTTATGGCGAGATAGATAAAGAGCATTTGCCAACTTGTGAAAGCTATTTTGGATATTTAAATCCATTTGATTCAAGCTCTATCTACGCTCAATCAAAAAGAGTAGCAGAGACAATATGTAAAATTTACATAGATACTGGGGTTAAAATTTCTATAGCACGCATTGCTATTGCCTATGGGCCTGGATTTAAGCTAGATGATAAAAGAGTTATGAATGAATTTATAACTCAAGCTATAAATCACAAACGCATTGTTTTATTAGATCAAGGTAGGGCTTACAGACAATTTAATTTCATCACAGATGCGATAGAGATGTGTTTAAATATTTTAATTAACGCAAATAATGATGTTTATAATATCGCAGGTTTATTTGAAAACATATCCATTCTAGATCTTGCGAATAAAATTGGAAATTTAATCAATGCAGATGTAGTCTTACCTGATATTAGCGATGAGAGAATATCTGGTCAAAGTGTAGTAAATTTAGATATATCAAAGTATATAAATAAATTTGGCAAAAATAGCTTTATCTCTTTAGATGAAGGCTTAGAATTAAACATAAAATGGATGAAAATATTAAAGGAAAAAGAAAATGAATTTACAAAATAAATCAGATGAAATAAGAATCAAAACACTAGAAATTCACAAAAGAGCCAAAGAGACTAGAATAGCCTCTAGTCTATCACCAATTGAGATATTTGTAGCTTTATTCTATGGAAATATCATCAAATTTAACCCTAAAAATCCACAAGACAAAGCTAGAGATAGATTTATTATATCCAAAGGGCATGGATCGATTTGCATGTATCCTATTTTAGCAGATTTAGGCTATTTTGATGAAAAAGAGCTATTAAATGTAGGTAAAAAGGGGAGTTTCTTAGGTAGCATACCTGATCCTTTAATCCCTGGTTATGAGACGATTAATGGCTCATTGGGTCATGGTCTAGGCGTAGGAGCTGGGATGGCTTATGGATTAAAAAACTCAAATTCAAATGAAAAAGTAGTTGTTTTAGTTGGTAATGGTGAATTACAAGAGGGCTCAAACTGGGAGGCTATTATGTTTGCTAAGCAATACAATCTTAGTAATCTTATTGTCATTGTAGATTCAAATAAAAAACAGATGCTCGATTTTAGTAAAAATATTTTAGATATAGAGCCAATAAGCGATAAATTTAAATCTTTTGGCTGGGAGTCTATAGAGGTTAAAGATGGCCACAATACAGCTGATTTATTAGAAGGCTTAAAGAAGGCGTTTTTTAATGATTCTATTGCCCCAAAAGTTGTAATCGCAAATACTATCAAAGGCAAAGGCGTAGATAAATTAGAAAAAAGCCCGCTAGCCCATGTGTTATCACTAAGCGATGAAGAGATTGAAGAGACAATTAAAAGGATCAAAAATGAAAAGTAACCTAACAATGCGAGATGCGTTTTTTATAAATTTATATGAAGAGATGGATAAAAATGAAAATATATATCTAATCACGGCTGATTTTGGCGCTCCTATGCTTGATAAGATTAGAGAGTCTTTTAATAAAAGAGCCATAAATGTCGGAATTGCCGAGCAAAATGCTATTAATATAGCTGCTGGTTTGGCCTTGGAGGGTAAATGCGTTTATGTCTATGGTATTGCACCATTTATTAGTATGCGTCCTTTTGAGCAACTTCGTATAAATTTAAGCGCACTAAGTAGTTTGCGAAATATAAATGTCAATATTATTAGTGTAGGCACTGGGGTTAGCTACTCTATCAGTGGACCTACGCATCACTGCTTAGAAGATTTAAGCTTAATTAGAACCCTACCAAATTTTGAGATATTTTCACCTAGTGATTCAGAACTAGTAAATAGATATTTCAAGCATACAATTGAGATAAAAAGGCCAAAATATTTACGCTTTGATGCTACAGCGCTTTTAAATTTAGAATATGATGCTTATGATATTAATGATGGTTTTAGAGTCAAAAAATCTAAAAAATCCAATATCGCAATCATATCTACTGGCTATATGTCGCAAAAAGCATATGAAATTTCAAAAGAGTATGATATAGAACTTATAGATATCTATTCTATAAATTCAAATCAAAATGATAAATTAATCGAGTATATAAATAGATATGAGCATATAATTACCCTAGAAGAGGGCTTTATAAATTGCGGTGGATTAGATAGCTATATTAATTTTTATATTAAAAACAAGAATATAATAAATTTAGGCTTTGCCAAAAAATATACTTTTGATATAGGCGATAGAGAATTCATACACTCGCTCAATCATATCGGTTTTAAAGATATTAAAGATATTTTAAATTCTCTAAGCTAAAATCAAATGCCGCTAATTTAGATTATTTTTAGCAAGCTAGTGATATGCTAGTTTGCTAAATTTAAAGGTGCTAATATGAAAGCTCTAATTACAGGATTTACAGGGCAAGTAGGCTCTCAAATGGCTGATTTTTTACTAGAAAATACAGATTATGAAGTTATAGGTATGATGCGTTTGCAACGTTATTTTCAATCACACATCGTTGTGCGAATTCCATCAAGGCAGACTATTGCTCCATCTGACTATATCGTTTGAAGAAAAGCCAAAGACCAAACTTGCGGGAGACAACCTGCGATACTATCGCTTAAGAAAACGGTTGACCACCAGACAGCTGGCGAAGCAGATTGATGTTGTACCGGCGACAATTCTTATGTACGAGCAGAATAAACATCCTATCCCTTATGATGTGGCGAATGCGCTTTCAAAAGCACTGGAAGTTGACGCAGGCATTCTATATGATGATTTTGCGGACTTTCTTGCCGCTCCTTATAGCGATGCTTTAAAGAGTATTCGCTTGGATCTGGGAATGTCTCAGAAGGCGTTTGCGGAGCATATAGGGGTTATCCCAAGTTATTATTACAAACTTGAAGCAGGGCATCGCAGACCCTCCAGGAAGGTCTATCTGAGAATGGTTGATATCCTAAACCAGACCCATCCACATCATTCACTTTTTGGAAAAACATACGCTACAATAAAAGCGAAAATAAACGAGTGATTGGAGGAAATCATTATGGCCCAGAATTTAACCTGTCTTGGCTGCGGCGATTACTTTATCCCAAACATCAGACTTTCTTATACCGAACCGTTGATAAGGGACAAATTTGTACGAATGGCGGAAGCTGATTTGAAAGAGAATAACCCATTCCTCTACAACGACTTGATATTAGATGAGAAGTTATTTCCGTATCTCAAGGAAATCTGAGAAACTGCAAATCACAGAATGGAGCAGCTGATGGAGGAATTGTTAATGAAGAATCCTGCTCCAAACAAGGCAACTCTGCAGCTTGCATGGGTTCAGCACATGAGAATATGCTCAAAGCCCAAGCCGAGAAACTTGTAGCTGAAGAGTTGATTTACTGTTAAACCAGATAATTGTATAGCGTTATGAAAGGCTGGCCGATATGGTCAGCCTTTTTCTCTGAGGAAAGACAATACCTGAATTGTCATTTGGAAAGTTCTTGAATTGTGCTTTTGACAATTCAAGAGTTGTCAAAAACACAATGTAATAATACTAATTATAGTGATACTGATCCTTTCTTATCCGTTTAGTAACAATAACATGACCATTGAAAATTATATTATTTTCAGCAATGGATAGTATTATGCTATAGCTTATGATATAATATATTATGTATCAGTGTAATAATAGATAAGGAGATATATACCATGGATATTCCTGAAGTTATTAAAAATATACGTTCTGAACTTAACTTATCTCAGGAAGGTTTAGCGAGAGAATTACACATGGGGGTTTCACTTCGGTTAACAGATGGGAGAACAATAAATCGAAACCAAATCAGATTGCAAGATACGCTTTGGCAGAAATTTGTAGAAAAAACAATTTGAATCAAAAGTTGATAGAGTCTTTAGAAGCAAATAGTTGAATGAAAGGTGTCTCAATATGAAGAACGAGAAGCAAATTGAGCTGAGTTTTATTGAAAAACTCAAGGAATTAAAATATATATACCGGGAAGATATTAAAGATAAAGCCTCTTTGGAGGAAAATTTTAGAAAGCATTTTCAGGAGCTTAATAGAGTTAGATTAAGTGATTCTGAATTTGCAAGATTAAAGGAAAGTATCATTACGCCGGATGTGTTTTCAGCAGCAAAAATTCTGAGAGAAACAAACACATTCAAAAGAGATGATGATACCCCCTTACAGTACACCCTTGTTAATACGAATGACTGGTGTAAAAACGAGTATGAAGTAATCACTCAGCTTCGTATTAACACAGAAAACAGTCACCATAGATATGATGTTATTATTCTAATCAACGGCATTCCTGTTGTGCAAGTTGAATTAAAATCGTTGCAAATTACGCCCAAAAGAGCAATGGAGCAGATTGTGGATTATAAAAATGATCCGGGGAATGGATATACTAATTCCCTGCTCTGTTTCATGCAGCTTTTTATTGTCAGCAATGAAAGTAATACCTACTATTTTGCCAATAACAACAAAGAGCATTTTTCTTTTGATGCTGATGAACGCTTTTTGCCCGTATATCAATTTGCTGATAAGGATAATAAAAAAATTACTCATTTGCATGATTTTTCTGAGGCTGTGCTGCGTAAGTGCGCTTTGGGTGAACTAATTAGCAAATATATGGTCTTAGTGGCAAGCGAACAGAAAATGATGATTATGAGACCATATCAAATTTATGCGGTTAAAGCCATTATGGATTGCATTGAGCAAAACAGAGGAAACGGATATATTTGGCATACAACCGGAAGCGGTAAAACTCTCACATCTTTCAAGGCGTCCACCTTGTTAAAGGATAATCGCAATATAGCAAAATGCCTTTTTGTAGTAGATAGAAAGGATCTTGACCGACAGACCAGAGAGGAATTCAATAAATTTCAAGAGGGATGCGTGGAAGAAAACACCAATACTGAAACTTTGGTAAAAAGACTTGTGTCGGAGGACTATCGAGATAAAGTCATTGTAACGACCATTCAAAAGTTGGGATTGGCGCTTGATAATGATAGTAAACGAGTCAAAGAGAAAAAGGGCGAATTAACATACAAAGAAAGATTAGCTCCGTTGAAAGACAAAAGAATCGCAATCATCTTTGATGAATGCCATCGTTCACAGTTTGGAGAAAACCACAAAGCAATCAAAAACTTTTTCCCAAAAGCTCAGCTGTTTGGGTTTACTGGCACGCCTATTTTTGAAGAGAACGCAACTTACAAGCAAATTGATGGAACTATCGGTTCTTATACTACTACAAAGGATATTTTTGAGAAAGAGCTGCACGCATACACGATCACCCATGCGATTGATGATAGAAATGTATTACGATTCCACATTGATTATTTAGGCGTAAGCGGTGATGAACAAGTATCAAAAATGAATGAGACGCAGCGCAAAAAGGCAGTCATTCAACAGATTCTGGCAAAGCATGATGCTGTGACGAACAACAGAAGATACAACGCTATCTTGGCCACAGCATCTATCAATGACGCCATTGAGTATTACGACTTGTTCAAAGAAGCTCAAAAAAATTATATTGCTGCTGACAGTGAGTCCATACCATTAAATATCGCTTGTGTATTTTCTCCACCGGCGGAAGGGAATAAGGATGTTCAACAGATTCAAGAGGATCTTCCCCAGGAAAAAGAAGACAATAAAAAAGAGCCTGATAAAAAGAAACAGGCATTGATGGGGATTATCAAAGAATATAACGAGCAGTATGGAACCAGCCATGATATTAACAATTTTGATGGGTATTATCAGGACATACAGCAAAGAATTAAAGACCAAAAATATTCCAACACAGATTATTCGCATAAAAACAAAATTGACATTACCATCGTGGTGGATATGCTGCTGACCGGTTTCGACTCCAAATATTTGAACACTTTGTATGTGGACAAAAACTTGAAGTATCATGGGTTGATTCAGGCGTTTTCCAGAACGAACCGAGTGCTGAATGATACAAAGCCCTACGGCAACATTCTTGATTTCAGGAACCAGTCAGATGAGGTAGATAAAGCGATTGCACTATTTTCCGGCAAGGATAACAGCAGCCGAGCCAAAGAAATCTGGCTTGTTGACCCAGCTCCAAAGGTTGTTGAGAAGTTGGATCAGGCAGTCAAAGAGCTGGAAGCATTTATGCAATCTCAGGGCTTGGAGTGTAAACCCGAGGAAGTAAGCAACCTAAAAGGCGATGCCGCAAGATGTGAATTTGTCAACAAATTCAAAGAAGTCCAGCGTTTAAGAACGCAGCTGGAGCAGTACACGGAAATTGAAGAAAAAGACGCTGAAAAAATCGAGGAGCTATTGCCGGAGGATACCCTGCGTGCCTTCCGTGGTGCGTATATTAATGTGGCGCAAAGGCTGAAATCTGAGCAAGGAAAAGAGAACGAGGATAAAAATCCTGAAGTTGAACAGCTCGATTTTGAGTTTGTTCTGTTTTCGTCTGTCTTGATTGACTACGACTATATCATGGCTTTGATCGCAAAGTACACACAATCCCACTCTGAGCCGCAAAAGCAAAAGATGAGCAAGGAACAACTCATTAGTGTGCTTTCCGCTACTTCCAATTTTCTTGATGAAAGAGAGGATATTATCAAATATATCAACTCGCTTCAAGTTGGTGTGGCTTTAAACGAAAAACAAATCAAAGAGGGATACCAGAAATTCAGAGAGCGGAAAAACAATCAGGAAATCAATGTCATTGCAGAAAAGCACGGAATTGAAATCCAAAGTTTGCAGGCATTTATTCAGGAAATCATCGACCGTATGATTTTTGACGGCGAAAAGCTCAGCGACCTTTTGGCGCCACTTGAACTAAGCTGGAGAGAAAGAACGCAAAAAGAGTTGGACTTGATGGATGACCTGATTCCGCTGTTAAAAAAACTGGCAGATAGTCGTGAAATTGTGGGGTTAAATGCGTATGAGTAAGAAGAAAGAAATAGTGCCTAAGTTTAGGTTTCCAGAATACATCGAGAATAAATTAAAAATTACGAAGTTGGGAAAAATATCTTCTGTGGTAAAAGAAAAAGCTGGAGAAAATAAATACACTCTTATGAGTGTGACATCTGGAGTTGGTTTAATACCACAAGCAGAAAAGTTTGGGAGAGAAATAGCTGGAGCTTCCTATAAAAATTATATTGTTATCAAAAAATATGATTTTGCATATAACAAAAGCGCAACAAAGCAATTTCCAGAAGGCTATATTTCCATGTTGGGAAAATATGATATAGCCGCCGTCCCCAATAGTATTTTTACTTGTTTTAGAATTACTGATAATGAATCATATCCTCTGTTTTTTGATTATCTCTAGCACAATAACTATCACGGACATTGGCTGAGGAAATATATTGAGGTGAGTGCAAGAGCGCACGGGGCTTTAAGTGTTGATACAAAACACCTATGGAGTATGCCACTTGCTTTACCTGATCTCAAAGAACAACAAAAGATTGCTGATTGCCTATCCTCCATTGATGATCTGATTGACGCAGAAAGCAGAAAATTGAGAGCATTAGAAAAATACAAAAAAGGTTTGATGCAAAAGCTGTTCCCCGCGGAGGGGAAAACTCTGCCTGAATGGCGATTTCCTGAGTTTCAAGGATGTGGAGAGTGGGGAATTTGGACTGTTGAGGATAGTTTTGAAACTATTACGCCACCTAAAAAAATTGTAAAATCGGAGTATAATAACTCAGGCAAATATCCGATAGTGGATCAATCACAAGAATATATTGCAGGCTGGACGGATGATGAAACGGCTATTGTACCTTATCATCGCCCTTTGATCGTATTTGGTGATCATACCTGTGTTTTAAAATTTATGTCACAGCCATTTGCACAAGGCGCAGATGGAATTAAAATTTTGTTGGCTAATCATAAATTGGACGAAAAATTCGCATACTACTATCTTGAGAATGTTCCATTAAATTCCAATGGGTATCAGCGGCATTATTCTGCATTAAAAGAATTTGTTATTAAATTTCCAGATAGAAATTCTGGTGAACAACAAAAAATTGCTGATTGCTTGTCAGAAGTAGACATCATGATTACAGAACAGTCAAACAAAGTGGAACAGTTAAAAGCACATAAAAAAGGATTGATGCAAGGATTGTTTCCTTCTCTTGAGGAGGCCGATGTATGAGTATAAATATACCAGAAAAACTGTCTAAACAGGAATATAATGATATTCTCAATAGTTTGAAAAAATATGATTTAACTAAATACACCGATATGATTAAAGAAAATTATAAAAAGCCAAAAGGAGAAACGGAGTATTTCTTAAAAGATGGTATTACAGAGCCAGTTCATATCAATTTGGATTATGTGTTTAAAAGGATGTCAGATAAGCAAATATTCGACAACCTACAAGAAATTGCCCGATATTTGAGGATGCTGTTGGAAGATAAAAAATATGTTTTATTATTCGCCTATAATGGTACCGGCAAAACAAGGTTGTCCGCCGAATTTAAGACATTAAGGCAGACGCTGAATGAAGAAGCCGGAGAAAAAATGGCGGACACATTATATTATAATGCTTTTACGGAGGATCTCTTTTACTGGGATAATGATTTAGAAACAGATACAGATAGACGCCTGTATTTTAATAAGAATTCTCGCTTTTTTGACGGTTTGAGAGATCTTGAAATGGACACAAGAATTCGAGGGTTTTTGCAGATTCATGCGGATTTTGACTTTACGATTCATTATGATGAGGGATATGTCAGCTTTTCAAGAAAAGTGCAAACCAGAACCGGAGAGGAAACTGTTACTGGAATAAAAATTTCTCGTGGCGAGGAAAATCTATTTGTTTGGTGTTTCTTTCTTGCTATTGTCCAACTGGTAAAGGACGAAGCTTTATCTTATGATTGGGTGAAATATATCTATATTGATGATCCAATTTCATCTCTTGATGATAATAATGTTGTAGCATTAGCGTGCCAGCTTTCAGAATTGCTGAAAGATCGTAGAGTCAAAACTGTTATTTCCACTCATCACACGCTGTTTTTTAATGTGATGTATAATGAGTTGAGAAACAAAAGCACGGCCAGTCATTTTTTGAGCTTTGATAAGGGAACGGGCAAATACATAGTAAAAAACACCGGAGATACCCCGTTTTTCCATCATGTTGCATTGTTAAAGGAACTAAAAAAAGTGGCGGATAGCGGCAAAATCTATACTTATCATTTCAATATTTTAAGAAATATCCTTGAGAAAACAGCCGCATTTCACGGGTTCAACGATTTTTCAGCTTGTATAAAACGTGAAGATGATGAATTAGATGATGTGATTTTTGCACGAATGACAAATCTGCTCAGTCATGGGAATCATTCGATATTTAACCCAGTCGAAATGGTTGAAGATAACAAGGAGATTTTCAAAGAGATACTAAACAGATTTTTGGAAAATTACAAGTTTAATGATGACCTATTTACAGAATGATAGAGGTAGCAAATTATGAATGATACACAACAAAAACAGTTAGGCTCAACATTATGGGCGATTGCTGATAAACTGCGTGGCGCAATGAACGCTGATGATTTTAGAGATTATATGCTGTCTTTTCTCTTTTTGCGCTACTTGTCTGATAATTATGAAGAAGCAGTAAAAAAAGAATTGGGCAGTGATTATCAAAAAAGTGAGCTTGAAATTCAAAATAATAAAGAGAATGTTGATGATTACATTGACGAACTCAAAGCTGTAATTATCAAGTATAGCAGTTCTCTCCCTCCAAAGAAATTAGGATTGCAAGAAGATGAAAAAGATGATCAAAAAATTAAGAAAGCAAGACAGGAATATGTGGACAACAACAATAAAATGCTATATAGCCACAATGTAATTCCTCTTGCTGTTTGGTATATTCGAAATTTGGATCAAGTTGATATGCTTGAGAAACAAATGCGACGTAAAATTCATTATGTGATAAAACCGGCATATTTGTGGAGTAATATATATGAGTTGGCAAGGACTCAAAATAGTCAATTACTGAAAACTTTACAGAGTGGATTTAAATATATTGAGAATGAGTCATTTGAAAGCAGATTTCGTGGTTTGTTCTCAGAAGTAAATCTTGATTCCGATAAGCTCGGGAAAAATTATGGTGAACGCAATAGCTTACTATGTTCGATTATAACTGAAATCGCAAAAGGACTTGCTGAATTTCCAAATGAAACAGATATTCTGGGTGACGCCTACGAATATTTGATTGGTCAGTTTGCTGCTGGTTCTGGTAAAAAAGCGGGTGAATTCTATACGCCACAGCAGGTTTCAACCATTCTTTCTCGAATTGTTTCTCTTGACAGCCAAGATCCCAGCACCGGAAAAAAGAGCAAACTGAGAAATGTGCTTGACTTTGCCTGTGGTTCGGGTTCTTTGTTAATCAATGTACGAAGACAATTTGGCGCAAATGGTATTGGTCAGATCTATGGGCAGGAGAAAAATATCACTACCTATAACCTTGCTCGTATGAATATGCTACTTCATGGAGTGAAAGATTCTGAATTTCAGATTCATCATGGCGATTCATTGCTGAACGATTGGAATATTTTAAACGAAATGAATCCGGCAAAAAAAATTCAGTTTGAGGCGGTCGTAGCCAATCCGCCTTTCAGCTATAGATGGCAACCCAAAGAAGAAATGGCAGAAGATTTTCGATTCAAGAATTACGGACTTGCTCCAAAGTCAGCTGCAGACTTCGCCTTTTTATTGCACGGATTCCACTTTCTAAGTGATGACGGAACAATGGCGATTATTCTACCGCATGGTGTACTATTCCGTGGTGGCGCTGAGGAAAAAATCAGAACTAAACTTCTCAAAGATGGGAATATTGATGCTGTCATAGGGTTACCGGCAAACCTATTTTTCTCTACGGGTATTCCGGTGTGTATTCTGGTTCTTAAAAAGTGCAAGAAGTATGATGATGTACTGATTATCAATGCAAGTGAGTATTTTGAAAAAGGAAAACGTCAAAATACACTTTTACCGGAGCATATTGATAAGATCATTGAAACATACCAATACCGAAAAAAAGATGACAAAAAGTATTCTCGCCGAGTTTCTATGGAAGAAATAGAGAAGAACGGATACAATTTAAATATTTCTCGATATGTCAGCACTACGCCTGAAGAAGAGATTGTTGACCTGGAAGAAGTACGGCAGGAGCTTGAGAAAATTGAAGATGATATTAGTAAAGCAAAGGCTCGACACAATGAGTATTTGAAGGAACTGGGATTAAAATTGCTTCCGTGATAACTCGGCGCAAGTTGCACAGAAGGTTAAATCATAGTTTCCTTATCAATCCTCGGTAATCTGCTGGGGATTGTTTTTTGCCATGAGCTTCTGGAGAACTTGTCGGAAGGCTGCGGATGCGATTGCTTTCACTTTGTTCCCAGCTTGGGAACAAGTACGGCTGTGGGTATTTTGAAAAACACTTGTGCTCAAGGTGGTCACAAGTTCAAAAAATAAAATTTTAGCTTGTGGACGAGTTGACCACAGGCTTTGCACCTATTTTCAACTTGTGGGCGATTCGCCCGCAAGTGGTTCGATGAAATTATTCCCAAGTTGAAAATAATTTAGCGGAATATTTTAAGTTTTCACAAATTGGCAAGCAGTGCAAACCTGTACAGGTTTACTCATTTTCGCAAAATCACCTTCGGATGCTTTTTCGAAAATTGCTCGTTGGGGCAACATCCCCAATCCCCTTCGAACATCATCTTTCGATGATGACTACTCGCTCATTCTGAGCGTTTCTGAGTATGCAACTTCTGACAAATTGGCCAGAAGCGAAATGATAAAAATTACTTCTGCGCAACTTGCGCCGAAGTAAAAAAAATATTTGACACCTATTGACAAACTTGTGTTTTTATCGAGCGTCAAGTATAATAGGCACAGACAATTAAATAGTGTTTGCGGATATTCTTCGGAATATATTTATTTACGGGCATAGATCCCGATTTGAGTCAAACTTATACGGACGGATGCAATCCTTCGGTGTATGGGCTGTTACATGGAACTGTCAGAAGTACAAGAGTTTCTTGTACTTGCTTTTGGTACTCTGTGTAATAGCTCATTTTTGTTTGTTCCACTTCCGCCCAATTTGGTCGGAAGTGAGAATCAGACCAACCGTCCGGATTTTCAGAGAATGCTCCGTGATGTGCAGGAGGGGAAAATCCGAGCAATCGTTTGTTATAAGTTAAATCGTGTAGGCAGAAAAACAACAGATCTGCTCCGTCTGATGGACTTTCTTGAAAAATACAATGTTGATCTGCTGATTTGCTCCAATAGCATCAACACAGCATCTGGCTTTTCAAAAATCTTCATTCAGATCTTTGCAGTAATTGCGGAATTTGAGCGTGATACACTGACTGAGCGAATTACGGATAACATGATGGAACTGGCAAAAGACGGTCGCTGGCTTGGTGGTAATACTCCTATGGGATTTACTGCTCAGAGAGTGACAACAGGCAGCGGCAAAGGAAAATCTGCATACAGCTACTTAGTAAGTATTCCCGAAGAAAAGAAAATGGTTCAGCGACTGTATATATTGTTCCGAACAAACCATAGCATTCAGACAACAGCCAAGCAAATGAACCTTGAAGAATACCGAACGCCATCTGGTGCGGAGTTTAACGCATCTACCACAAGGCTTGTTCTGCGAAATCCGATTTACTGCACAGCAGATAGACGAAGTTACGATTATTTCATTGACCATGAGGGAAATGTGTTCGGTGATCTGCTTGATTTTGATGGTCAGCACGGATTGTCTGCGTATAACAAAACCGACCAAGAGAAATTCGAGGACAGTGACAGCACATTTATTTCTCCGAAGTTCGTACAGACAGTTGAAAGCAAGCCTATCAGCGAATGGATCATCGCCGTAGGTAAACATGAAGGATTTATTTCCAGTGAGCATTGGATTGAAATACAGGAACTATTGGATGCCATTGCTGAGAAATACAACCGCCCGCATCGAAAGACTAATGCTCTGTTGGCAGGACTAATCCATTGTCCTTGCTGCGGAAAGCGTCTGAATGTTATTTCCGAATCTGACCGTTGGACAAATGGAAAACCACGCTTCAAATATGTTTGCCCAGGATACCGCAAAAAGACCTGTAATTTCAAAGCGGTTGATGGTGTCCTGTTGGATGAATTTATCGTACAGCAGCTTTCCGATATGTCTGATGAGGACAGCGAACGCTTCAAGGAAATCCTTGAAATCAAGATCGAGGAAGTTATGGAGCAGTCCAGTACCACAAAGTAATATGCTCTCCTGAAAAAGAAGCGAGAAAAATTGCAGACAGATATTGTTGCTCAGACCAGAAATATGCGTGAGGTTGATGAAAGTATCCGCTGTTATCTTCAGGATGATATTCAGGCTATATCTGAGGAACTGCGAGAAACGAAGCGTATGCTGTTCAAACTGGAAGAAAGCAGAAGGAACGGTATGGTTGCTGTTAAAGATCTGGAATAGACAAAAGAAAGGCTGCTCTCCTTTGCAGAGTATGCAAAAGATGCGCAGCCAGAGGTTCTGGTCACATTAATCCAGACTATTGTAGAAAGAATTTATATCGTCGATAAAGATGATAAGCGTTTCTGCCACATCTTCATCAAAGGCTGTACGGACGAAGATTACACCGGCTTCTTCCAGACAGCCGGTTACATAGAGCATAAAATTACCCCTGTGTATGATTCAGAACAGTATTGCCTTGGCAAGAACCTATAGATAATATCTATCATTTAAGCGATAGAATCAATAAAAATGATAGAATAAGTGTATATTACGCTGATTTAAATGACTATTCAAGTATTCAAAAGCTTTTTGAAATTCATCGTCCGGATGTTATTTTTCACCTAGCTGCGCAGTCTTTTCCTAAAACTTCTTTTGATATTCCTATTGAAACACTACAAACAAACATCATAGGCACAGCAAATATATTAGAAAATATAAGAGCCTTAAAACAAAAAGATGGTTATGACCCAGTTGTACATGTATGCTCATCAAGCGA
>SAMEA3663025__coassemble_227_pt1 | contig 16103 bp, 20 predicted proteins | sample SAMEA3663025__metabat2_high_PE_005 | metagenome-assembled genome bin SAMEA3663025 (sample SAMEA3663025) | pig gut metagenome | biome: pig gut; feature: pig-associated habitat; material: faeces | place: France | collected 2012 | reverse complement strand
CAACACTACCTTTTAAGCACTATTTTACCAATATAAAAAGATTAAATTTATCTTAACTAAAATAAGTAAAATTTATATTTAATACAAATAATTAATACTTAAAGAGTATTTTTAGCTTAAATTCGCTATTTTTTATTTACTTTCAATTATTATATTTCTAATCGCAAACCAAATTTTGTAAGGAGTTTCATTGTGAAAAGTAGATTACTTTTAAGTTCTGTATTAGTTGCTACATCTTTATTCGCTGCTAGTGATGCTGATCTTTTAAAAGCTGCTAAAGATGCTGGTTTAAAAGCACTTCCAACTACACAAGCTCAAGTAGATGAGTTGCTAAAAGAGATAGGCGTAAAACCAAATAAATTTACAAAAGCAAAAGCCGAACTCGGTAAAAAACTATATTTTGAGCCAAGATTATCAAAAAGCGGTATAATCAGCTGTAATACATGCCACAACCTAGGTCTAGGCGGAACTGATGGTATCGCTGCTGCTGTAGGTCATAAATGGACGGTAAATCCGCATCATCTAAATAGCCCAACAGTCTATAACTCAGTGCTAAACACAACACAATTTTGGGATGGTCGTGCTATGACTTTAGTAGATCAAGCCAAAGGCCCAATCGAAGCTGAACCAGAGATGGCTACTCCAGCAGCACTTGCAGTAGAGAGAATAAGCTCGCTTCCAGAGTATCAGGCTGAATTTAAAAAAATATATAAAGATGGTATTACATTTGATAATATCGCCGATGCGATCGCAAGTTTCGAAAGAACACTTCTTACTCCATCTAAATTTGATAAATTTATGAATGGCGACTTAAAAGCTCTAAACAAAGCTGAAAAACAAGGCCTACAAACTTTCATTGACAAAGGTTGTGTTACTTGCCACACAGGTGTAAATCTAGGTGGATCTATGCAAGCATTTGAAGTAGCAGGTAAATATAAATTTGCTAATGTTGGCGACTTTAAAGGTGATGCAAATGGTATGGTCAAAACTCCAACTCTAAGAAATGTAGCAGAGACTGCTCCATACTTCCACAATGGTGCTATATGGAAACTTGATGAGGCTGTAAAAGAGATGGGAAGTGTCCAATTAGGTATCGAAATCAGCGATGCTGAAGCAAAAAGCATTATTAGCTTCTTAAATGCTCTAACAGGCGAAAAACCAAAAGTTGTATATCCACAATTCCCAGCAAGCACAGAAGCTACTCCAAAACCAGAGCTATAATCTCAAAGCCTACCAAATCGGTAGGCTAAATTCAAATTCACCCCAAATTTAGTCAAAATTTATAATAAATTTAGTATAATCACGCCTTAATATCCAAAATAGCTCCATAAATCTCTTTAATAAATTTTTATTTAAGAGTGCTTTTTGGTCTTACCAAATTTTAAAGGATAGTTTGATGTATGCGATTATCAAACATGGCTCAAAACAATATAAAGTTAGCGAAGGCGACTTCCTAAATTTAGATCATTTTGAAGCCGAAGCAAAATCAATTGTTGAAATCACCGAGGTTTTAGCAGTTAATGATGGCAGTTTAAAGGTAGGTGCGCCGTTTGTGAGTGGTGCAAAAGTTGTTTTAGAAGTTATACGAGAAGGTAAAGACAAAAAAGTTGTTATCTACAAAAAACGCAGAAGAAAAGATTCAAAATTAAAACGCGGTTTTAGAAGAGAATACACTCGTGTAAAAGTTACAAGTATAAAAGCCTAAGGAGAGTAAGGTATGGCACACAAGAAAGGTCAGGGTTCAACCCAAAATAACCGTGATAGTATAGGTCGCCGCTTAGGTGTTAAAAAATTCGGTGGCGAGTTCGTAAGAGCCGGAAATATCATAATCCGCCAAAGAGGAACAGCAACTCACCCAGGCAACAATGTAGGTATGGGAAAAGATCATACTATATTTGCTTTGGTTGATGGCTTTGTAAAATTCGAAAGAAAAGATAAAGATAGAAAAAAAGTTTCTGTCTATCCAGCTGCATAATTTAAGCTCCGTAACGGGGCTTTCTCTTTAATTAATTTATTCTTTAAATAGCCTTTAGATAAAGGATATCCAAAATGTTTATAGATAGTGTAAGTTTTACTGTAAGTAGTGGCAAAGGTGGGTCAGGCTGTGCTAGTTTTCGCCGTGAAAAGCATGTTCCTCTAGGTGGGCCAGATGGCGGTGATGGCGGTGATGGCGGTGATGTATATTTTATAGTTGATAATAATACGCATACTTTAGCAAACTACAAAGGTAAAAGAGTTTTAAAAGCTGCAAATGGCGTACCAGGACTTCCAAGAAATATGACTGGTAAAAAGGGTGAGAACCTTGAATTAATTGTACCGCCAGGAACTGCTGTGTATGATAATGATAGTGGAGAGTTGCTACTAGACCTTACAACTGAGGGGCAAAAAGAGTTATTTTTACTTGGCGGCAAAGGCGGTCTTGGCAATATTCATTTTAAAACTAGCGTAAATCAAGCACCTTCAAAAGCTCAGCCAGGACTTCCAGGTGAGACTAAGAATATTAGACTTGAATTAAAGCTGATTGCCGATGTTGGTCTTGTTGGTTTTCCAAATGTTGGTAAATCTACCTTAATCTCAGCTGTATCAAATGCTAAACCTCAAATTGCAAATTATGAATTTACTACGCTTACACCAAAGCTAGGATTGGTTGAAGTAGATCAATTCAATGGATTTGTGATGGCTGATATTCCAGGTATTATAGAAGGAGCTAGTGATGGCAAAGGGCTTGGAATTAAGTTTTTAAAACATATCGAAAGAACTAAAGTTTTGCTATATATGATAGATTTAGCAAACTATAGAAGCCTTGAAGAGCAGTTTGAAACTCTAAGATCTGAAGTTGAAAAATTCTCACCTTTACTTGCTAAACGAAGTTTTGCCATTGCTCTTACTAGGGCAGATGTGGCTGAGGATATTGATAAAAAAGTTCAAAATTTTATATCTAAATTTGGCTTTGAAACAAAACAAAGTGGATATAAAATTGATACTTCACTTCCATATTTTGTAATGCCAATTTCAAGCGTTAGCGGAGAAAATTTAAAAGAGCTTAAATTCGCTCTTTTAGAGATTTTAAAAGATGATACTACAGCCTAAAATTAGGTGATAAATTTAGATAAATTTAGATATAATTCTAGCCCTAAATAATTATAAAAAGGGCTAGAGTGAAACGCATAGTTATAAAAGTTGGCTCACATGTTTTAAGCGATGAGAAGGCAATTAGTCAAAGTAGAATAGACAATCTTTGTAAATTTTTAAGTGATTTAAGCAATAAATTTGAAGTTATTTTAGTTAGCAGTGGAGCAATTAGTGCTGGTCAAGCCAAATTTGATCTACCAAGAACAAGTGTTATAAATAAGCAAATTTTATCTAGTCTTGGACAACCATATTTGATGGAAATATACTCTAATACCTTATCAAAATATGGTAAAATGGCAGCTCAAATTTTGCTTACAGCAGGTGATTTTGACTCTAGAAAAATTACTAATCATGCTAAAAATGTAATTAATGGCTTGCTTGAAAATAAAATTCTACCAATTATAAATGAGAATGATTCTACAGGAATTAGCGAGATAGTTTATGGGGATAATGATAGATTATCAAGTGCGGTAGCGTACTATTTTGATGCTGATTTACTAGTTATATTAAGTGATATAGATGGTTATTATACAGCCGATCCAAGTTTAGATAAAACTGCTACAATAAGATCAGTAGTAACTAGTATCGATCAATCTGAATTAACTAAAAATTCGCAAACAGGCTCAAAGCATGGCACAGGTGGAATTACTACAAAGCTATTAGCGGCTGATTTTTTAATGCAAAATGGCAAAGATATGTTTTTAGCCAGCGGGTTTGATCTTAGTGTAGCAAAAGAGTTTTTGTTAAACTCAAACCAAATTGGCGGTACAATTTTTAAAGGTAAAAGATGAAAAATATAGTTTTTATGGGAACTCCAAGCTATGCTAGTAAAATTTTAGAAGAGATTTATAAGGCTAAATTTAATATTCTTGCTATCTATACTCAGCCTGATAAACCAGTAGGTAGAAGCCAAGCTCTTACCCCGCCAGATGTAAAAAAACTAGCCATAGATTTAGGACTTAATGATATAGTTTATCAGCCAAAATCTTTAAAAGAGAGCGGAGTTAAAGAGCATATTAAATCACTAAATCCTGATATTATTATAGTAGCAGCTTATGGACAGATTTTGCCACGTGAAATTTTAGATATTGCGCCATGTGTTAATTTGCATGCATCTATTTTGCCAGCATATCGTGGCGCATCTCCTATACAATCGGCTATTTTAGATAAAAATAGTTTAAGCGGAGTTACAGCTATGGCAATGAATGAAGGGCTTGATAGCGGTGATATTTTAGCCTTTAGTATTCTTGATATTACCAATATGAACTCATATGAATTATTTGATAAGTTCAGCATAATGGCTGCAAATTTGACTATTAAAATACTAAATGAGTATGAAAATATCAATCCAATCAAGCAGTTTGATGCTCTTAGTTCAAAGTGTAAAAAGATAAAAAAAGATGATGGTCTAGTTGATTTTAGTGTTGATAGTGCTAGTCAAATTTGGACAAAATTTTTAGCATATTATGGATGGCCAGGGATTTTTACTAAAAATGGAATAAAAATTTTAGATATAGAAGTAGCAAATTTAAATGGTGGAATTGGTGAAATTTTATCCATTAATGATAATGGTTTTGTAGTTGGTGTAAATAATGGAAGTATTTTAATAAAAACACTACAAGCAGCTGGTAAAAAATCAGTTGATGCAAAAAGTTATTTAAATGGCAAAAGGCTAGGTGTTGGAGATAGAGTATATTTGTGAGTGTCAATCGACACAAACTAAACTAATTGAAGATATAAAATCATTTAAAAAATATCCTCCGTGTGCTATAGTGGCTGATTGTCAAAGTCATGGCATAGGAAGTAGGGCAAATAACTGGCAGAGCCCAAAAGGCAATTTATACTTAAGCTTTGCAATAGATGCCAAGGATTTACCAAGCGACTTAGAGTCAGTATCTGCAAGCATATATTTTGCCTATATTTTAGTCTTGGCACTTAGAGAAAAGGGCTCAAAATTATGGCTAAAATGGCCAAATGATATTTATCTAGGAGAGCATAAAATTGCAGGTATCATTACAACAAAAATTAATAGCGTATATGTATGTGGAATAGGGCTAAATTTAAAAAGTGCTCCTAGCTTTGCTAAGTGCCTAGATATAGAGCTTAGTAGGGATTTTATACTAGATTTGTATTTTAAAAGTTTAAATGCTAAGCCGCAATGGAAGCAAATTTTTAGCAAATATTTGATAGAATTTGGACTGTCAAAGAATTTTTGTGTCCATATAGATGAGAAGCCAGTGAGCCTAAGCGGTGCTACATTGCAAAGCGATGGCTCGATAATAATAAATAATAAAAGGGTGTATTCAGCAAGATGAGTGAGGTTATAACCATTGCCAACCAAAAAGGTGGCGTAGGAAAGACTACTACAGCTGTCAATTTAGCAGCTTCGTTGGCTGTGGCTGAGAAGAGAGTTTTGCTACTTGATATTGATCCGCAAGCTAATGCGACGACTGGGCTAGGCTTTAAAAGAAGTGATTATGAATTTAATATCTATCATGTTTTAACTGGTAGAAAAAATATCAGCGAAATAATATTAAAAACAGAGCTGCAAATGCTTGATATTGCCCCATCAAATATTGGGCTAGTTGGTATTGAGCAGGAATTTAACGAGCAAAATCGTGACTATAAAAATATTTTAAAAAGCAAGCTAGCAACCATCCGTGATAGCTATGATTATATAATAATCGATAGCCCACCAACACTTGGAATTTTAACAATTAATGCACTAACTGCTAGTGATAGCGTTATTATTCCGATTCAATGCGAGTTTTATGCTATGGAGGGTTTAGCACAGATTTTTAACACTGTAAAAGTGATAAAAGAGACAACAAATCCAAAATTAGCTATCAAAGGATTCTTGCCTACGATGTATAGTTCGCAAAATAATCTCTCTAAAGAGACGGTTGCTGACTTGAAAAAACACTTTAGTAATAAGCTATTTAAGGCTGAAAACTGCGAAGATGGGTTTGTCATAATTCCTAGAAATGTTAAATTAGCTGAGAGTCCAAGCTTTGGTAAGCCAGTTATTTTATATGATATAAAATCTAGCGGCTCTTTAGCCTATCAAAAATTAGCTCACTCGATAATGGGGTAATATGGCACTTGGTAGAGGATTAGACTCCATCTTAGGTGATGTTGAGCAAGCATATAATAAGGAATTACACAAAGAGTTAGTAGCTGATATTGAAATTGATAGAATTGAGCCAAATCCGTTTCAGCCTAGACGAAATTTTAGCGATGAATCATTAAGAGAACTTAGTCAAAGTATCGAGCGTCACGGGCTAATTCAGCCAATTATTGTTATTAGAAAGGGTGATAATTTTACACTAATTGCTGGCGAAAGGCGCTTAAGGGCTACTAAACTTTTAGGAGAGGATAAAATCAAAGCAATCGTCGCAAATATCGGCGATAAAAATTTAAGAGAATTAGCACTAATTGAGAATATCCAAAGAGAGAATTTAAGCCCAATTGAACTAGCAAATGCATATCAAGAGCTAATTAATGAATATAAAATTACCCAAGAGGCTTTAGCGTCTATTGTTAAAAAAAGCAGAACGCAAATAACCAATACTCTAAGACTTTTAGGGCTTGATGAACATACTAAAGAGTTAATAGATGAGGGTAAAATTACTCAAGGTCATGCTAAGATTATGGTTGGTCTAAATAAAGATAATCAAAAACTAGTAGCTGATAGTATAATGGGGCAAAAGCTTAGCGTAAGAGATACTGAAAATTTAGTAAAAAGACTTAAAAATAGCAATCAAAGCAGACCAAGGATAGATTTTGAGGATAGAAAAAATTTAAATTTGCTTAAAGATTTAATTGAAGAACTTGGAATAAAATGTAAAATAAACGGGCAAAAAATTACTTTAAATTTAAATGATAGTAAAAAAATCGATAATATGATAAAAATAATTCAAAAAATTCAGTAGAATTTATTTTTTAATATTGTAAAATACTCGATTAGTTTAATGAAATTACATAAGGAGAACCGATGCTACAGATAGATCCGCCGTTGTTGCTGATTACATTAGTGATCTTTTTAGGGCTTATCTTTGTGCTAAATTCCATTCTCTACAAGCCATTGCTTGGTTTCATTGATGATAGAAATAAATCTATCAAAAATGATGAAGAGAGCGTTAGTAAAAATGCTAGCGATACTGGAAATTACGAAGCCCAAATAGAGAAGATCATAGGTGATGCTAGAGCTGAAGCCCAGGCTAAAAAGCATGCTGCTTTAAGTGAAGCTAAAGAGAGAGCAGCTACTAAAGTTGCTATCAAAAAAGAGAGTTTAGAAGCTGATTTTGACAGCTTTATGGCTGGACTTGCCGATAGAAAAGCTGAGTTAAAATCTAATTTAACCGCTAAAATTCCAGAATTAAAAAGTACCCTTGCTGGTTCTTTATCAAAAATGTAGGAGATTTGTATGAATATTAAATTTATCCTATTATTAGCAGCTCCAATGCTTGCTTTTGGTGCTGGTAGCGGAAGCGGTGAGTATGATATCATTCCTAGGGTGATTAACTTTGTTATATTCTTTGCTATACTCTACTACTTAATAGCTAAGCCAGTTAAAGCTGCATATCATGGCAGAATTAACGCTATTGCAAATAGATTAAACGCTATTCAAGAGAAGCTAAAAGCCTCAAATGCTAAAAAAGAAGAGGCTGCCAAAAAGGTAGAAAATGCTAAAGTTATTGCAAATGACTTAACTCAAGCTGTTAAAAAAGAGATAGAAATCATGTTAGTTAAGATAGAAAAAGATACTCAAAATGAGATTGCTATCTTAGAAAAAAGTTATGAAGAACAAAAAGACTTTGAAGAAAGAAAGCTTGTTAGAGCCGTAGTTAGCGAAGTTTTAGATGAGCTATTTGCAAGTGATGCTATGAAAATAGATCAAAATGAGCTTATCAATCTTATTATGAAAAAGGTGAGCTAAATGAGAGAAATAGTAGCCAAAAAATATGTAAAAGCACTAATTTTAGCTTTAGACGCTGATGAATTTAATAGAGTAAGTGACGAGATTAGTAAGTTAGCTGCTGCGTTTGGCCTAGATAAATTTAACTACATAATAGACTCGCCAATCATTGATGCGAAGTCTAAAGTTGAGTTTTTGCTAACTTTAGTTAATGATAATAAAAATGAAAAACTTGCTAATTTCTTAATGCTTTTAAGCCATAGAGGTAGATTACATTTAATTCCAGAAATTGCAAGAGAATTTGAATATCAAAAAGCTTTAAGAGATGGTAAATTTAAAGGTTTAATCTCTGGAAATATCGAGTTAAGCGAAACTCAAAAGAGTGAGTTGGAGCAGAAATTTTCTAATAAATTTGATGTAAATATTGAATTTCAAACTGTAAAAAACGAATTTAATGGCATTAAAATTGAAATTGACGATTTAGGTGTTGAAGTTAGTTTTTCAATCGATAGATTAAAAGCTCAAATGAGCGAATATATATTAAAAGTAATTTAATAAGGAGTAAAAGCGTGAGTGTTAAGTTAAAAGCTGATGAGATTAGCAGTATCATCAAAGAACGCATAGAAAACTTTGATCTTAGCGTTAATATTGAAGAGACTGGTAAGGTTATATCAGTCGCTGATGGCGTGGCAAATGTTTATGGTCTTAAAAATGTCATGGCTGGCGAGATGGTTGAATTTGAAAATGGTCAAAAAGGTATGGCGCTAAACCTAGAAGAGAGCAGCGTTGGTGTTGTTGTTTTGGGTGGTTGTAATGATATTAAAGAAGGAAGTAGCGTAAAAAGACTTGGTAGACTTCTTAGAGTTCCAGTAGGTGATGCACTTATTGGTCGTGTTGTAAATGCCTTAGGAGAGCCAATTGATGGTAAAGGTACAATTGATGCTACTGAGACTAGATTTATTGAAGAAAAAGCTAAAGGCATTATGGCTAGAAAATCTGTTCATGAGCCACTTCAAACAGGTATTAAGGCGATTGATGCTCTTGTGCCAATTGGTAGAGGTCAAAGAGAGCTTATTATTGGTGACCGTCAAACTGGTAAAACTACAGTTGCAACTGATACAATTATCAACCAAAAAGGTCAAGATGTAATTTGTATTTATGTAGCAATTGGTCAAAAACAATCAACAGTAGCCCAAGTTGTTAAAAAACTTGAAGAATATGGCGCTATGGACTATACAATTGTTGTAAATGCAAGTGCTAGCGATGCAGCTGCTTTACAATATTTAGCACCATATGCTGGTGTAACAATGGGTGAATATTTCCGTGATAATTCTCGTCATGCGCTTATTATTTATGATGATTTAAGTAAACATGCTGTTGCATATCGTGAGATGTCACTTATTCTTCGCCGTCCACCAGGTCGTGAAGCTTATCCAGGTGATGTATTCTATCTACACTCAAGACTACTTGAAAGAGCAAGTAAGCTAAGTGATAAACTAGGAGCAGGAAGCTTAACAGCATTGCCTATTATTGAGACTCAAGCTGGCGACGTTTCAGCTTATATTCCAACCAATGTTATCTCTATTACAGATGGTCAAATTTTCCTTGAGAGTGATCTATTTAACTCAGGTATTCGCCCAGCAATTAATGTCGGTCTATCTGTATCTCGTGTTGGAGGTGCTGCACAAATTAAAGCTATCAAAAAAGTATCTGGTACTCTAAGACTAGACCTAGCTCAATACCGTGAATTACAAGCATTTGCTCAATTTGCAAGTGATCTAGATGAGAGTAGCCGTAAGCAATTAGAGCGTGGTCAAAGAATGGTTGAAGTTCTAAAACAACCACCATACAGCCCGCTTCCAGTTGAAAATCAAGTTGTAATTATTTTTGCAGGAAGCAATGGATATTTAGACGATCTTCCAGTGTCTGCTGTTACTAAATTTGAAGCTGAGCTTTATCCATATATCGAGGCTAAATACCCAGATATTTTTGAACAAATTCGTAACAAAAAAGCGCTTGATAAAGATATCGAAGAGGCACTAGATAAAGCATTAAATGAATTTAAAGCAATATTTAGCGCTGAATAAGGCTAAAATATGTCAAATTTAAAGGATATTAAAAGAAAGATCAAGAGCGTACAAAACACGCAAAAAACTACAAAAGCGATGAAGCTCGTCTCTACTGCGAAATTAAAAAAAGCAGAAGAGGCAGCTCGCCATTCTCGTGTTTATGCTCTAAAGATCAATGAGGTCTTAAGCGAGATAGCTTATGAGATTAATAAGTTTAAAATCGTTGGCGAAGGTAATAAATTTTTTGATACAGAGGCTAAGGTAGAAAAGGTTGATATAATTTTTGTTACTGCTGATAAAGGTCTTTGTGGAGGTTTTAATATCTCAACTATTAAAGCTGTAAGAAATATGATAGATGAGTTTAAATCTAAAAAAGTTAAAGTTCGCTTAAGAGCTGTGGGTAAAAAAGGTATTGAATTTTTCAATTTCCAAGGTATTGAGATTTTAGAAAGTTACCGTGGCGTAAGTTCAGCACCTACATATGAGAAAGCTCAAGAGGTTATTAAAGTAGCTATTGCTGATTTTGTAGCTGGAGTAACTGATAAAGTTATTTTAGTTCATAATGGCTATAAAAATATGATTTCTCAAGAACTAAGAGTAAATACCATAGTTCCAGTTGAACCACCAGTGATTGAAGATAATCAATTGCATAGTTCGCTTATGGACTTTGAGCCAGAACATGATGAGAGAATACTCGATGAGCTTATGAGAAAGTATTTTGAGTATAGTATGTATTATGCTCTTATTGACTCTTTGGCGGCTGAACATAGTGCTAGAATGCAGGCTATGGATAATGCAACAAATAATGCTAAAGCTAGAGTAAAAGAGTTAAATCTTGCCTACAATAAAGCAAGACAAGAGAGTATCACAACAGAGCTTATAGAGATTATAAGTGGCGTTGAGAGTATGAAGTAAATTTATAAGGAGTAATAATGAAAGGTGTAATTAGCCAAGTTATGGGTCCTGTAGTTGATGTTGATTTCAAAGACTACTTACCTAAAATTAACGAAGCTATTGAAGTAAATTTTACTGTTGAAGGTAATACGCATAAGCTAGTATTAGAAACTGCTGCACATCTAGGAGATAATAGAGTTAGAACAATTGCTATGGATATGAGTGAGGGTCTAACTCGTGGTCTAGAGGCTACGGCTTTAGGCGCACCTATTAGTGTACCTGTTGGTGAAAAAGTTTTGGGTAGAATTTTCAATGTTGTAGGCGATTTGATAGATGAAGGCACTGAAGAGAAATTTGATACAAAATGGTCTATCCATAGAGATCCGCCTCCATTTGAAGAACAAAGCACAAAAAGTGAAATCTTTGAAACTGGTATTAAAGTTGTTGACCTTTTAGCTCCATATGCAAAAGGTGGTAAGGTAGGTCTATTTGGTGGTGCCGGCGTTGGTAAAACAGTTATTATTATGGAACTGATTCATAATGTTGCATTCAAACATAGTGGTTATTCAGTATTTGCTGGTGTTGGTGAGAGAACTCGTGAAGGTAACGACCTTTATAATGAAATGAAAGAATCGGGCGTTTTAGATAAAGTCGCCCTATGCTATGGTCAAATGAACGAGCCACCAGGGGCAAGAAACAGAATTGCTTTAACTGGTCTAACAATGGCTGAGTATTTCCGTGATGAGATGGGACTAGATGTTCTTATGTTTATTGATAATATTTTTAGATTCTCTCAATCAGGTTCAGAAATGTCAGCACTTCTTGGACGTATTCCAAGTGCGGTTGGTTATCAACCTACACTTGCTAGTGAAATGGGTAAATTACAAGAGAGAATTACATCAACTAAAAAAGGCTCTATCACATCAGTTCAAGCTGTTTATGTACCTGCAGATGACCTTACTGACCCAGCTCCTGCGACTGTTTTTGCTCACCTTGATGCTACTACAGTTCTTAATAGAGCCATTGCTGAAAAAGGTATTTATCCAGCAGTTGATCCACTAGATTCAACATCTAGAATGCTAGATCCACAAATTTTAGGTGAAGAACACTATAGAATTGCTCGTGGCGTTCAAGCAGTATTGCAAAAATATAAAGACTTGCAAGATATTATTGCGATTTTAGGTATGGATGAGCTAAGCGAAGAAGATAAATTAACTGTCGATAGAGCTAGAAAAATTGAAAAATATCTATCTCAGCCATTCTTCGTTGCAGAAGTATTTACAGGTAGTCCTGGTAAATATGTAAGTCTAGAAGAGACAATCGCTGGATTTAAAGGTATTTTAGAAGGTAAATATGATCACCTACCAGAAAATGCATTTTATATGGTAGGAAATATTGATGAGGCTATCGCTAAAGCTGAAAAGATGAAATCGTAAGCCAAAAAAGGAAGCTATATGAATACAATACATTTAGAAATAGTCACCCCAGAAGGGCTAATATTTTCTAATGATGCTAAAATGGTAGTCCTTCCTGGTGCAGATGGCGAGTTTGGCGTTTTGCCAGGCCACGCCTCTTTGGTTTCCTTGCTTAAAATTGGCGTAGTAGATATAGAAAATCTAGATGGAAGTCATGACGCAGTTGCTATTGATTGGGGCTATGCTAAGATCGATGAAAACAAAATTAGCATCTTAGTTGATGGTGCTGTACATGTAAGTGGCAATAGCGAAAGTGAGATTGCTAAATCTATAGAAAACGCTAAAGCTCTTGTAAGAAAAATGCATGATAGCAATGGAATATTAGCTACTGCATTATCTAAGATTGATAGTTCAGTAAGGGTTAGATAAGTGGAGTCTATAGAACTTCTTATAAGTTATTTATCTAAAAGTAGTTTGGTGACAATCGTCGTTCTTGCGTGGTTGTCACTCTACTTTGTTATTAGTTTTACTATTTTATTCTCAAGGTATAATGGACTTAATCGCTGGATTAAAAGAGAGAAGCAATCTTTGGAGGCGATCTTGCTTGGAAATAAGCTTGAAAATACAGATTCAGTTTTAAAAAAATGCCCACAATCAAATTTAAGCAAAGAACGTCTAGAAGTCTTTATATCACTAGCTCAAACTAACTCTACAAGTGGCCTTACAACTCTTGCAATTATCGCATCTACTTCACCATTTATAGGGCTTTTTGGGACTGTTATTAGTATATTAGAGACATTTGCAGCACTTGGTCAAGGTGGTGGTGCAGCATCTCTTTCAGTTATTGCGCCAGCTATTTCAGAAGCTTTAGTTGCTACTGGTTGTGGAATATTTGTAGCTATTCCAGCTTATAGTTTTAATCTATTGATTAAACGTAAAGCTTATGAATTAATAAGTCTTATACAAAGAGAAACAAATTTATTGCTTAGTAGTAAATAGATGATAAATTTTGATGAAAATCCAGAACTAAATATTACCCCTTTAGTTGATATTATGCTGGTGCTATTAGCTATTTTAATGGTAACAACACCAGCTATTATTTATGAAGAGCAAATTAGTTTGCCAGATGGTTCAAAATCTAAAGTATTAAGCCAAGAGTTAAAAAGTTTAACAGTTAGAATTGATAGTCAAAGACAGGTATATATTGATCAATCTAAAATGTCTTTAAATGAACTTAGCGATAATTTAGTATTATTATCTAAAAAGTATGATAAAAATTCACCAGTATATATAAAAGCTGATAAAAGACTTATATATGATGATGTTATGTTTGTTTTAAAAAGTATGAAAAATGCAGGTTTTTCTAAGGTTGCCTTAGAAACAAATGGTTAATGAATAGTAAATTTGGAATCTCATATAACACTACAGGCGCTTTTTGGTGTTCTGTAATATTATATTTTTTCATTATATTTTTTATATTTTTTAAACTCAGTAGATATGAAGAGAGCATAAAATATACAAATGACAAAGACGCATTTATGGATGTTTTTGTAGTAGAATCAGATATTAGTCAAAGTATCAAAGCGCCTGAGCAAAATGAACAAAAAATAGAAGAATTTATAATTAAAAAGCAAGTAGAACCACCTTTAGAATTAAAACAAGAGACAACAAATAAAGATATTGTGTCACAAAAACAAGATATACCAAGTGTAAATTTAAGCGATCTTTTTAGCGAGGCTGCACCTATAGATATTACTCCACAGACAACTCAAGCCGTTCAAAGTAATGCTAAAAGCGAGACAAAATCTAATTCAAAAAGTGCAGCTGATATTATCGCTTCGCTCCAAAAAGATATAGATAAAAAAGCACCAAAATCATCAATGACAGGCGTATATAATAAATATATGGGCGATATAGTAGAGATTATTCAAAATAGATGGGTGCGCTATAAAGCAGATACAAACAATAATGCTAAGGTTAAAATTATTATAGATAAATTTGGAAAACTAAGCTATCATATAGACGAGTATTCATTAAATAGTGCATTTAATAGCAAGGTTAGGGAGTTTTTAGAGCAGTTAAAAGCCATAGATTTCCCAGTTCCACCTAGTAAAGATGCTACTGTATTGGATATAAATTTAATTGATTTAATAGAAACGGAGTAAAAGTGAAAAAGCTATTTTTGTTACTTATGATCTGCATTGGGTTAATAGCTGCAGATGGTAGAGTCGATATTGTAAATAAGGGGCTTGTATTGCCAAAAATTATAGTTCAAGATGCTACGCAAAATTTTGGCAATAGAGCATTACAAGATAAATTTTTTAAGCTTATCGTAGGAGATTTAAAGGTTGGTTCAGCATTTGAGGTCTTAGATAAGTATTATACTAGTGATTTTAATGATAGCGCAATCCTTACTAGCGAGCAAAATGCTGATTTGATATACAGATATGCTCTAACTCAGTTAGGCAATCAATTAAGTCTAAAAGTTAAGGTGTTAAATGCTAAAAATAATCAGATAAGATTTAGTGGTGAGTATATCCAAAGCGTGGATAAATTTCCATTTTTAGCACATAAAAGCATTGTAGAACTTGCTAGAAATCTAAATTTATCTCCAATTGAGTGGATGGATAAATCTATTATATTCTCTCAATATACAACACCTGGCAAGAGCAATATTGTAGTAGCAGATTATACACTTACATATCAAAAAATTATAATTAGCGGTGGATTAAATATCTTTCCAAAATGGGCAAATGATGATCAAAGTGCTTTTTATTACACATCTTATGTAAATTTAACTCCGACTCTTTTTAAATTTGATTTACATACTAAACAAAAGAGTAAAATCATTCAAAGTAGCGGTATGATTGTAGCAAGTGATGTCAGTCGTGATGGTACTAAATTACTTTTAACAATGGCACCAAATGATCAAAGTGATATCTATCTATATGATATATTTACTAAAAACTTAAAACGAATTACTACATTTAGTGGAATCGATGTCAACGGTAATTTTGTAGATAATGATACTAAAGTAGTATTTGTCAGTGATAGAATGGGATATCCAAATATATTTTCTACTAGTCTTGATGGTAATGGGTTAGTTGAACAGATGGTATTCCATGGTAAAAATAATAACTCAATTAGTACTTTTGATAATTATGTTGTATATTCAAGTCGTGAGAGTGCAAATGAATATGAGCAAAAGACTTTTAATTTATATTTAATTTCAACAAAAAGCGACTATATTAGACAACTTACAGCAGGCGGAGTTAATACTTATCCAAGATTTTCTAGTGATGGTGGAAGCATTGTATTTATCAAAAATATTAATGGAAGTAGTTTAGTTGGAATTATTAGGGTTCATGAAAACCGCAGTTTTCAGTTCCCTTTAAAAATTGGTAAATTACAGTCAATTGATTGGTAATAAATATTAAATTTATATCTAAAATTTGAATATTTATGCTATAATTCGCCCAAAATTTTTTTAAAAAGGAATGAGATGAAAAAATTAGTCCTAGTTTCTACTGTTGCTGCGGCTCTATTTATGGCTGGTTGTAGCTCAAAATCTCCAGAGGTAGATATGAGTGCAGACGCAAATAAAGCTAATCAAGGTGTTATCAGCGCTGCTGAGAGATTAAATTCATTACAAGCTCAAGTTCAAAATGTATATTT
>SAMEA3663025__coassemble_221_pt1 | contig 17566 bp, 17 predicted proteins | sample SAMEA3663025__metabat2_high_PE_005 | metagenome-assembled genome bin SAMEA3663025 (sample SAMEA3663025) | pig gut metagenome | biome: pig gut; feature: pig-associated habitat; material: faeces | place: France | collected 2012 | reverse complement strand
ATCAAAGTATAAATTCATAATTTTATTTTTATAATATTTAAAAAATACCGAATTTAACATATTTTATATATTTTAAGGTAAAAAGTTGAAAAAGAGTAGCTTGGTCTGCGTTGATTTATATAAAAATGTAATTTATGACTACTCAAATCACTTTAATCCTAAAGTAAAATATAAAGTAAAAAATAATGAATTTAGTATTTGTTTTATACCAGCTAAAGCTTTAACAACTCTAAAATATTATACTGATGAGAAAGAGAATCTAGGTATAAAGATTATCAAATTTGCATACGATGAGCTGCTTTTAAATCCGCAAAAAGAGTATAAGATTAGCTATTTTGATGATAGTGATGGTGGTTATATGCTTTATATCATCGATATTGAATTAGCTTTGAAAGAATTAGATACTCAAGCAATTAATATCTTAAAAAATATTAATATAATTATTCCATCTCCTTTGTTAATGGGTGGATTTTATAGCTCTAATTTACTTGATAAATCTAGCATAGATTGTTTTATATTTTATGATAATGATGAGAGTTATTTATGCTTTTATCGTAATGGGCGATATGTTATGCATCATGGAATTATATGCGATACTTTGCCTAAGATAGCTAGGAATTGCAAAATTGAATGCACGGCTAAGATTATAGATCAAAATAGCAATAAATTTACTGAGTTATTAAATATAACTGTTCAAACTATCCAAAGTATTGCAAATATCGATAAAATCATACCAGATAGGATATATCTTAGTTCATTTATAGGAGATATTATAGGTCTTAATACTGCTTTATCTAATAAGCTTGGGCAAGAGGTTAGAGGGTTTGAGTTTTTAGATAATTTTAAAAGTCCAGCACCGCTTAATTTAATGATGGCAATATATGCTAAGGAGCTAATACATAAAGGGCAGCTGCTAAATTTTACACTATTTAATAAGCCTAAACCGCTATATAAAAGAGCTGATGGTAGGCTATTTATTAGTATTGCTGCTGGAGCGATTTTGGGATTGATTTATCCGATTTATATGCTAATATTAACTTTTAATATAGAGGCTAAATCTACAAAACTTGGAGCAAATTTGACTTTGCAAAACTCAAGTGTGAGTAGTTTAAATAGTAGTCTAATAGCACTAAATAATGAGATTAAAAGTATAACCATACAAATTCAAAATATAAAAAATAATATAAATAAAAACTTGGCTACAATCGATATTATTGCAAGTAAATTTAATAACCAAAATTTAGCTATAATTTTAGCAAATATCGCAAATTTAATGGATAAATATTCGCTTCAAGCAAGGAATATAGAATTAAAAAATAATCAAATCAACATTGCAATCATCTCACAAGATACTCAAAATATTAATAATTTTATAAACTCTTTTAGCACTAAAACTCACATTGGTCAACTCATCAGCAATCAAAATATTTTTGAATCAAACCTTACGATAGAACAAGAAAATGGATTTTAAATCCTTGTTAGAATCACGCAGCCAAAGAGAACAACATATGATATTTATGGGTGGATTTTTGATTATGTTTTATCTACTTTATCTTAGCTGGGACTATTTTGATAGACTCTATCAAAGCGCTTTAGCTAATTATGAATTACAGCTAAATAACTATATCAGTATGAATTCTCCGCAGCAAATTCAAAATCGCTTAGAGCTAGCAACAAAAAGATTGCAAGACAGTAAAATTGAACTAGAAAATTTAAAAGCTGAGAATATCTTTATCCAATCTCACACTAAAAATCTAGTCGCAATCTTGGATAAATTTAGTTCTAGTAGTGAGATTTTAAGCTTTATTGGGGATAAGGCAAAAGAACACAATATAAAGATTTCTCAAATTTTGCCAAATAATATAAAAGAAAATAGTGCTATTTTATATGATTATAATCTATCTTTTAGTTCGACTTTTACTCAAACACTAGCTTTTATAGATGAGCTTAAAGGGGGCTTTATAGATATTAAAGAGGCTAGATTTGAGCCATATAGTAGTCAAATTAGACTAAGTTTGCAGAGCGTAAAATGAGATTGCTTTGTTTATTTTTAACCATGACTACTTTGCTATTTTCTCAAGATTTAAACACTAAATACAAATATATATTAGATTTATACAATAAAAGCCCATTAAGGGCAAATTTAAGTGATATAAACCAAGTAAAATCGCCATTTTACATCACTCAAAATGTTCAAACAGACTTTAATTCTAGTACTTTAAAATTAGAGGCTATAATAGAAAATAGAGCCAAAATCAACTCTAATTGGTATGAACTAGGTCAAAGTTGTCAAGAGATTTGCATTTTAGAGATAGAAAATCAAACTGTAATAATACTGCATAATAATAATAAAATTAGGCTTTCAATCTCAGAGGTAAATAATGATATTAAAGTTTTTTAAAATATTAAGCCTAGCTGCATTAACTATAAATCTAAATGCAAATGAGTGCAAAAATAAGAAATTAGATATGAGTCTAAGCCCAAATATAACATCATATGAAATTTTAGCTCAGCTTGCAAATATTTGTAAATTTAGCATTGCTTTAAGCGATTCAAATGCCACTAATGCATTAAAAACCCCAACAAATTTAATAAATATTTCACGCCTTAGTCTTGATGAAATTATACGCTTAGTAGCTGAGTCAAATGATCTTAGTTATGAGTTTAATGATAAAATGTTAAGTTTGTCATATATACAAACTAAAACCTTTAAAATGGATTATATTATCTCAGCTAGACAAGGTCAAGCAATTACTAAAGCTTCTGTAGATTCAGCTCCGATAGAGATTGGCGAGGATTATCAAAATAGTAGTCAAAATGATGAAAATAATCAAGATAATATAATAAAAACTACAGAAAAATTTGATTTTTGGCAAGATCTTGCTAATGAGCTAAAATTAGTATTAAATAGCCATAATGATTCATTTATTGCTCCAGCCCCAATCATTAATCCAGCAGCTGGGCTAATTCATATCACTGGTACTGCAAATCAACTACAAAGAGTACAAAACTATCTAAATTTGCTCTCAAACCGACTTAAAAAGCAGGTTTTAATCGATGTAAAAATAATCTCTGTTGAGTTAGATAATAGCTATACAAAAGGTGTTGATTGGAGTAAATTTGAGCTTGGTTTTAAAAGTTATTTAAGCGATGGTACTTCATCACGCCTAATTTTTAATAAAGGCACTACTCAAAATCCAGCCCATAGCCTAAAGAATATCTCTGGCGGATTTATCATTGGCGGAGATTTACGTCTTAGCCTTGATGGTGTATTAAATTTTTTAAATACTAATGGGAAAAGTCAAATAATCTCAAGTCCTAAAATAATGGCAATGAACAATCAACAAGCCCTAATCTCAGTAGGTGATAATATCAATTATAGAATTGCTGAAGATATTACTAATAATGATACTAGTGAGATTACTAAAACTACTTATAAACAGCACTCTGTATTTATAGGAATTTTACTAAACCTCCTACCTGAAATTAGCGATGAGAATCGCATAATGCTGCGTATAAATCCTAGCTTAAGCAGCTTTAAATATTCAGCTGATGATGCTAAGCAGACACAACCTCGTGTAATCGCTCCAGATACTATGCAAAAAAAGTTATCTACTGTGGTAGAAATTTCTAGTGGTGATAGTATAATTTTAGGTGGTTTAATCGCTAAAAGCCTAGGTAACGAGATTAATAAAGTTCCAATTTTAGGTGATATTCCTTTGCTTGGGTATCTATTTAAAAGCGACCGACAAACTAGCAAAACTAGTGAATTAATCTTTATTATCACTCCAACTATAATTAACGGCCCGATTTTACCAAATGAACTTGGATTTGATGGAGTAGAAATATTTAATAAATAGTGTTTTGTTTAATATTTTAGTGATTTTATAAATGCAAAAAAGTTAATAAGCTTAAGAATAATTTAGTGTTTTTATCGTATATTCAAACCAAAGATTCAAGAAAACTTTTAGAAACTTCAGCTAGCATTTTATAACTTCTAGTAGTTTCGTTTAGTTTAGAGCCATTGCTTGAATAAAAGTTTGTTTCAAAAGCATAAATGCAATTATTGGTTTTAACTACATAATCAAATCTTTTAGCAACTTTACCTAGATTTGAAATTAGGTCAGATAAACCAGTTTTTCTAACAATTCAATATCGTCAATATTAGTAAAATTATATTTTAATTTTTTCCATTATCTATTACTTTGATTTCTTTTTCTCTTACAGCAATAAGTAGAGGTAAACATTTTCTTATTTTAGGGTATTTATTAAATAATAAATCAAAGTCATATTCCATATTTTTTGAACCTATTAAAGAGCTCATAATATTCAACTCAACTTTGATTTTATCAATATTTTTATAAACAATGCTAAAAGTCTTATTCGTAAGTTGCTATACTATCAGTAAAATTTGCAAACCATTCATTAAAATTTCTTTTTATATTAAAAACCTCTTTTTTGACATTCTTGTAACAATATTACAGCACGTTTTCCTCTGCTAAAATTTGCAGCTTCATAGGCTGATAGATTTTCCATCATAATTTGATGAAACCCTAATCGTTTAATTTTTTTCTTTAGTATTGCATTAGCTTTTCTTTCTTCAGCCACCATTCCTAGATATATCACGGTAAACCATTTATCAACCCACAAGGAATTTTCTCCATACGAAACACTTATTTCAGTTATTAGGTTAAGTATTGCATTATTAACAACATCAGTTGTTTTATCATATATCAAACAAAAATCATTATATATTTTACTATTACCATAAATTTTAGCTAAATCAATGAAATATTGAAAATATTCAATATCTCTGGGAGCTTTTGCAGATAAATCTTTTTCTTTTAGATACACACAATAGTCGTCAAATTTACCACGATCATAATATACTATAGAATTATCAATAAATCTTTTTAAAATATTCATTCTATCTTCTCCTTTTGTTGTAGTTCATTATAACAATTTCAGTTATATCGCCACGCTTACTTGCTGAAGAGTTTATCATTCTTTTTGCAAAAACCCTCTCAATTTCAAAACCTTTATATATATCATCAAAGAAATTGTCTTCTTCGTTTGTATTTTTAGGGTCAGAATTTGAAAGCATTAACAGACATTTTTTATTATCTAAAAATTTATAATTCTCTGTAAGTTTTATTTGATCATTATCATCAAATCCAGATTTATCATAACTCACAAATGAATTCTTTTCCATAAGTGGTCTATATGGTGGGTCAAAATATACAAATGTGTTATTATCTGCTTTTTCTAAGACTTGTTCATAACTACCAAAACTTATTTCAACTTTTTGTAATAGATTAGAACACAACCTTAAATTTTCTTTATCGCAAATTAGTGGATTTTTATATTTGCCATGTGGTACATTGAATTTTCCATCTTTATTAACCCTATAAAGTCCATTAAAACAAGTTTTGTTTAAAAATATAAAATCAGCACATTTTTCAAAGTCATAGTGTTCGTTTAAATGAATTTCATTGTATCTATCTCTAACTTTATAAAAATAATTAGTTCTATCTTCGCTTGTCAAATATTCTTTTCCCAATATATCTAGTTGTTTTATTACTTCTTTAACATCTGCTTTAATACAACGATAGCAGTTAATAAGCTCTTTGTTAATATCATTTATATATGCTTTCTTAATTTGATAGTTTTGTAAAATATCAAAAAGAACAGCACCACCACCGACAAATGGCTCAATATATATTTTAACTTCTCCATTTATTAATTCTTGTGGATATAACTCTTTAAATTTATTTAAAAGCTGCCCTTTTCCACCAGCCCATTTTAAAAATGGTTTAGATAATTTTCTATTCATTTCAATATTCTTTCAAAATTACAATTCAATAATTTAATATATTTATCCAACTAAAAGCGTATTTAGCTCACTTTCAAAATCATCAGTTACGCTAAATTCAGTTACAAACTGCATAATTTGCGTTTTATTCTCATCTAAAACCCTTAAAATCAAGCTCTTTTTGGCTCCGATTATAGCGTTATGTCTGTGTGCTAGTTGGTAAATTTGATTGATTTTATTTTTGTTTAAAGCGCTTAATTTTAGCTCAATTTCTAATTTGCCAACGATATTTGAGCTAGGTTGTTCGATGGTGGTTTCTGTATTTGCGGCTCTTTTTTTAGGTGCGTTTCTAAGGGTTATATCGCCATTTTTTGCCTCATCTATATCGATGATTTGATTGACTATCATTTTTGAGTTTGTGTCCCTTGGTGGTGTGACTTTGAGTGCGTATAATCTATCTGTGTTGATTATCTCACTAGCTTGAGTACAAGCCACATCAAAGGCAAACATATCGGCATTTGAGCTTTTGTCAGTTACGCTTAATATCGCCATTTTATTGCCTGATTTTGTATCTTTGATGCTGATATCATTTAGTTTAGCGATGATGAGATGTTCGCCGTTTTTAGCGCTTTTTAAGATATCTAGGATTGTAGAGTGCTTGATGGCGTCAAAATACTCTTTATTCTCTTCTATCTCTTCGGCGGTGATTTTGTTGGATTTTAGTGTGATTTTGGTATTTCCAGCCTCTTCAAGAGTATAAATTTCATTTACTTTTAGCTTGATTTGTTGGTCGTCTCTATTAAAAAGCATCTTAAATACAAGTGGTTTATTTAGCTCATCTTTTGGCATTGATTCTATCTTTTGTATATGAGAAAATACCGTAGCTTCCATACTTCCATACATATCAAGGATGGTTATGATACCCATTTTATTCCCAGATTTTGTCAGCTTGATTGACATCTCTTCTATCTTGCCTATTACGATAATCTCATTGCCATCTTCGATAGTGTCAAACTGCGTTGAATTCGTATGTGAAATGGCTTCAATGCTACTTTTAAACTCATCTAATGGATGTCCGCTGATATATACACCTAGATACTCTTGTTCGAAGCTTAAAAGCTCTCTTTGAGTGAATTCATCTGGGGCTAAGCTTAGATTAAGCACCATTTTGCTCATACTCTCATCATCGCCAAATAGTGAGAATTGCGCCTCTCTTTTGATATCGGAGCTCTTTTTGGATTGGTCTGTGATATACTCAAGATTTTGCATCAAAGTTTTTCTAGTGTAGCCAAATTCATCCAAAGCACCTGATTTTATGAGTGATTCATAAACTCGCTTATTTACTGCGGTACAATCGCTCTTAGACACTAGATCTTCTAAGCTATTTAGGCCATCTTTTCTAATATTTATGATATCTTCAATCGCAGATCCACCAACGCCTTTAATAGCGCCTAAACCATAGATGATAGCATCCTTACCATCCTTGCTAATAACGCTAAATTCGCTACTACTTTTACTAACACTAGGCGGGAGTAGCTCTATATCTAAACGGCGGATCTCTTCTATATATTTGGTGATTTTATCGGCGTTATTCTCTTCACTACTTAAAAGAGCAGCCATAAATTCAGCCGGATAATAGGTCTTTAAATATGCTGTTTGAAAGGTGATAAGAGCGTAAGCTGCGGAGTGGGATTTGTTAAATCCATATTCGGCAAATTTCATAATCAGCTCAAAGAGAGCATCAGCCTTATCCCTATCAAAGCCATTTTGAGAAGCACCATCTAGATACTGGGTTTTGAGCCTTAGCATCTCATCTTCTTTTTTCTTACTCATTGCCCTACGGACTAAATCTGCTCCACCAAGGCTAAATCCACCCACGGTTTGGACCACTTGCATGACTTGCTCTTGATAGACTATAACTCCATAAGTCGGCTCCAATATCGGTCGCAAGGCCTCAAAAGCGTATTCTACACTCTTTTTGCCATGTTTAATATCTATAAAATCATCCACCATACCTGAATTTAGCGGCCCTGGGCGATAGAGTGCGATCATAGCGATTATATCTTCGAAGCAATCTGGTCTAAGCTTAGCGGCCAATTTTTGCATTCCGCTAGATTCTATCTGAAAAATTCCAAGAGTGTTGCCACTTTGTATAGCTTGATAGGTTTTAGGGTCGTTAAAATCGATCTTTTCCCATAAAATATCTTGATTAAATCTAGCTTTAATAAGCTTAATCGCATCATCAATCACAGTTAGCGTTTTAAGCCCTAAAAAGTCAAATTTGATCAGATCTACATCTTCAAGATAATCTTTAGTATATTGCGTGACATAGTGGCCATCTTCGGCGTTGCTTTGTCGCCATAGTGGTGCCTTTTTCCATAGTTCTTCATTGCTGATTACTATACCAGCAGCGTGCATGCCGGGATTTCTATTTAAGCCTTCAAGCTCGCAAGCATATTGCCACACGCTTCTAGCTAGTTCATTGCTCTCTATCAATTCAGCGATTTTTGGCTCTTTTTCAAAGGCTCCAGGCTCAAATTCACCCTTTTTATTTGTGTAGCCTTTTAAGCTATGCTCATCAGGAATTAGCTTTGCCATCGCATCAGCATCAGCGTATGGCATACCCATAACCCTAGCGACATCTCTTATAACGCCTTTGGCTAAGAGCTTACCAAATGTAGCTACTTGAGCGACATTATACTGGCCATATTTTTCAATAACATAATCAATAACTTCGCCTCTGCGATTTTGACAAAAATCCACATCAATATCAGGCATACTGATACGCTCAGGATTTAAAAATCTCTCAAATAGCAAGTTATATGGGATCGGATCAAGGTCAGTTATACGAAGGGCGTAAGCTACCAAGCTTCCAGCGGCCGAGCCACGCCCAGGGCCTACTGGGATACCACGCTTTTTGGCTTCGTTGATAAAGTCAGCCACGATAAGCATGTAGCCCGGGAATTTCATATTTTTAATGGTGTTTATCTCTAAGTCTAGTCTATCTTTGTAAATTTGATGTTTGCTAGGATCGATAAACTCTAAACGCTTTTTAAGCCCCTCTTTACACTCATATTCAAACAAAAGGCTATCATTATCCAAATCATACTCTAAATCTGGATTTGGCAAGGCTAGATCCCTTGCTTTGGCATATTCTTGGGTGAATTTGAAATTTGGCGGAGTGGCGTTGCCTAATTTAATCTCTAAATTACACTTATTTACTATCTCTTGGGTATTAGATACCACTTCTGGGATATCAGCGAAAATCTCGCTCATCTGCTCTGGGGATTTAGCATAAAATTCACTTAAAACCTGCTCTTTGACACTCTCATCGAAATTTTTATTGGCTGAGATATAGACAAAGATTTTTTGTGCTATGGCGTTATCTTTGCTGGTATAGTGAGCGTCATTTGTGGCGATTAATTTAATACCAGTCTCTTTAGATAATCTGATAATATCACTATCGATTCGCTGCTGGTCAAATATCCCATGACGCATAATCTCAAGATAAAAATCATCTCCAAATATATCTTTATACTCTAGTGCTGCAGCCTTAGCTGCTTCATATCCGCCTGCGCCCCTTTTGATATTTCTCTCACTTAAATTTAGATGAAAATTCACCTCTCCAGCCAAACAAGCCGAGCTACAAACTAGCCCCTCACTATGCTCTCTTAATAGCTTTTTATTGATTCTTGGATAGTAGTAATAGCCCTTGATATAGCTCATTGAGCTAAGATACATTAAATTTTGATATCCTATCTCATTTTTGGCAAATAAGCATAGGTGAAATCTATATCTACTCTCTTTAGAGCTTATATCATCGTTATTATGGATATAAGCTTCAAGCCCAATAATTGGCTTTATTCCCTCAGCCCTCATCCCTTTATAAAACTCAATTGCTCCAAACATATTTCCATGATCAGTAATAGCACAAGATTTTATATTCATCTCTTTTAGTCTTTTAGCTAAAGTTTTAATCTTATTAGCTCCATCTAAAAGCGAATACTCAGTATGTAAATGTAGATGGGTAAAATCCAAACTCATATATAAATCCTAAATTAATTTTTATTTGATACTACGCTATCTATGCTTTTAAAGATAAAACTACTATTTTGTTCTATGGTATTAAATTTATCAACAAGTTTATCGATATCTTGTCTATTTTCATCTCTTAAAACTTTAATTATCAACTCTAAAGCCTCTTTGATTTTAGCAGTTTGTTCTGGGCTGAATTTAGCAAAATTACTCTCACAATCATGCAATAACTCATCTATATGCGCTTTTTGCTCTGGAGTAAATTTTAGCTCATTTAATGCGTTATTATAAGCTGTGGTTTTGGCTAAAATAAGATCAATTTTGGTTAAAATTCCAATAGTTTTATTTTGCGTTAATTCTGAGACTTTAGCTGTAGTAGCTGCGTCAGTACTAAAATTTTCTAGAGCCTCTTTTAATTTATCTGTGTTATCTAAAGCGGTTTGGGCCACTTGATTTATCATATCAGTTGAGCGGTTTAATTCATCGGCGTCTTGACTTAGCATTGTTACGGTACTTTCAATATCAGCAGTAGCCCTAGTTGTATTTTCTGCTAATTTTCTAACTTCATCAGCAACAACTGCAAATCCTCTACCATGCTCTCCTGCACGAGCAGCTTCTATAGCGGCATTTAGAGCAAGAAGATTAGTTTGGTCAGCTATATCTTTAATTAAATTTACTACATTACTAATATCGGTTGCTCTTTGATATATACTTTGAGTAGTTTGGTTAGTATTTGATGTTATTATATGAAAATTTGAACTTAGCTCTTCGACTTTGCTTATGCTCTGGGCGGCAATAGCAGCAGTTTGCTGACTAGAATTTACTACCTTAGCTAAATCACTTACACTTGCGATTAGATCTCTTTGAACGCTATCCATTCCATTTGTGCCATTGCCAAGTTCGGTAAATTTTTGGCTTAAAATTCCTCTGATTTTTCCTTTTTGCCCCTCTAAAACACCGGTTACGCCTTCGCTTAGAGATTCTGCGTTATTTCTAAAAATCCCTTTAAATCCCTCAACATAGATATTTCGATACTCTTTGCCACTTCTGGCTGCTAAAATGCTACTTTGAGTCTCTCTTTGTAGGGCTTCTACTTGATCTAAAAGGTCATTGATATACTTAGCTATCGTTACTAATCTAGAATCATTATCAATATTTGTAATCCTAGCTTCTAATTTGCCTTTTGATGCACCACATACTACTGCTACTATCTCATTATAAACAATATCATCAAATTTACTTTTTTTGCTAAATATACCCATTTACTATCCTTTTGTTCTTTGTAGTTCATTGACAAAGCGGTCGTATGTAGTGTTGTGCGTAGCTAATAAATCGGCTATATATTTTTGGCTAGCTTCGATTCCGCTGAATTTTTCTAATTCTAACATTTTTTGGTATATTGGGATGATTTTCTCCACGGCTTGTGGATTGGCTTTGCGTCGCACTGAGTAGTAGCCTATGATATTGCCACTTTCATCAAGAGAGCTTGTAACATTGGCAAATACCCAGTAATATCCACCATCAAAGGTTATATTTTTAACAAAAGCAAATATCTCTTGTTTGTTTTTTATCCTATCCCAAAGTAGCTTAAATACATACTTTGGCATATCGGGATGGCGAACTATATTGTGATTTTTGCCTATGATATCTGAATTTTTGACATTTACGATATTTAAAAAATAGCTATTAGCATAAGTAATGTAGCCTTTTAAATCTGTCTTTGTAGTAATGAAAGCTTCATCGCCAATCTCTTTTTGCTGATTATTTAGTAGATTAGTACTCATTTTGCTCTCCCGCAATTTTCTAAACTACAAATTTTATAAAAAAATATATTAAATTCTAATATATTTAGTGTAAAATAGTGCTTTTTAGTTTTAGATTATATCATATTGCCGTCATAATAACTTGCAAAGTAAATACTTATTAAAATATTTACTTTAATACTTTTGATTTATTTTATTATTATTTTCTTGATATGTTTTAGAAGATAAAGCAATCCATATAAACAAAAAATTAAAACCCCTCTAAAAGGATAAAATATAACTCTTTGATTTGCGTATCGTTTAAGTGAGCAGTTGAAGCAGTAGAAAGAAATTTGATCACGCTATCATAGTTTAATGGATTTTTGCCTATGCATTCAGGATGGGCAAGTAAAAATGCTCTACCAAGTCCGACTTGTTCATTAAGCTTGCCATCACAGATAAAACAACTAGTATCAATATGTAATCGCCCCTCAAATTTTAAAATCATTGCATAGGATTCAAGTACGACTCTAATAGGGTTTTGGCGGTGAAATTTCTTAGCACACATTTCAAGTATTTCAAAATAAAACTCATCACTCTCTTGTACATCACGTAAATGATCAGCCATTAGCCGCATAAAATTTTGCCAAACTAAAAGTCGTTCACGCTCGATTAACCAGCTAAATCCTAGATGCATAGTCGAGCGAAGATGCGGCAAAAAGCTTTTACTTTCAACTAATTCAAAATCAAGTTTAAATCCTTGAGTGATAATAGGGTGACGAGCGCCATAAAACCTATAACATTTGATCTGTTTGTGCGGTGAGAGAATTGTGACAATACAGTCTTCATCTCTTACTTTTTGAACCTTTAAGATATAGCCCTGCATGGGTCAAAAAATTGTTCAATCTGCTCTCTCATCTGCTCTGGAGAGTGTATTTTATTAACGCTGGATCTAAATTCGCTAGCCCCATTAAGACCTTTGGAGTATTCGTGTAAATGTTTGCGAAAAATCCCTATAGCATGATTACCATAAGTATTAAGCATTAGTTCAAAATGTTCTTTAATTACTTGTCTTTTTTCATCTGGATTTATACTTTGATTTTCTTTAATCTCTTTAAATATCCATGGAGAACCAATACTAGCTCTGCCAATCATCAGTCCATCACAACCAGTAGTTTTTAATACATTTTGATAGTTATCTAGATTAATGTCGCCATTGGCAATAACTGGAATTGTTGTATTTGATTTTATTTTAGCGATGGCTTCATAATCAACTGGTGCGCTATATCCACCAGCTCTAGTTCGTCCATGCACACAGATAAAATCAGCCCCAGCGTTAGCTAAATCTTGAGCTATTAGGTGTGCCATTTTGGTGTTAAATCCTAGACGAATTTTAACCGAAGTATAGCGTTTATTTGATTTAGTTTTAATCGTTTCAATGATATTACATAGCAATTTTGGTTCATTTAATAAGGCTGAACCGGCATTTTGTTTTATTACTTTTGGCACTGGACAACCACAGTTTAAATCAATCCCATCAATCCCATCAAATTCATTTAAAATCTCTACTGCTCTAGCGATTACGCCTGTGTCGCTACCTGCTAGCTGAACTATATATGGCGTTTCTAGTGGAGATTTTTCTAGCATTGCTAAGGTCTTATCATGTTCATATACAAGAGCATTTGAGCTAATCATTTCACTAACTGTACAATCGCAGCCAAAACGCTTAGCTAGGCTGCGAAGTGGTAGATCAGAAAAGCCCGCTAAAGGGGCTAAAAATAACGGTTTTGAGCTAAAATCAATCATTAATAAAATAGATCCGCTCTAGCGATTTTACCATGATCTCTTAAAAAGAGTAAGGTCTCAATACGCTCAAATTTAGCATTACCGCTCATTATCGCTTCTCTAAGCTTTTCTATCATTTGGAAGTCATAAAGTAGATATAAATATGCTTCAAATGCAGCCCCTTCATCATTTCTAAGATGCTCAAACATAGATATAAGCAGATCTGGCTCAACTTTTGTTTTAAGCATTTTAGCAATTTTAATATATTCATCTGAGGTAAATTTAACTTTATTAATAATTCCAAACATATCATTTGTACTAATTTCAAATTTGTCTTTAGAGTATCTATTTACCAGTGTTAATACATCGTTATTTGTGTAGATTGGATTGAATTTAGATAGTTCTAAAAACGAACCATTTTCTACGAGTGCATTTGAAGCAAAAGTTCTTAATTCTTCGTTTGCATCATTGCTAGATAAGATGGTAATAGCGTATTTATAGTCAGCTTGAATTTTGTTTTTTTCATTTTGGATATAGAGTGGATTAGTTTTTAAAAGCTTAAATCTTTTTAACTCACATACTTTTCCAGTTTTTACATCATTGTAAAGCTCATAGGCGGCTCTTAAATCATCGTTATGAAGAACTGGTTTGCCTAAATTTAGCCATGGAGAAAGAGATTTTGTAACCTCACTTGAAGCCGCAAAAAGATCGGTTTTAAAATCTTTATTTGACTCTAGTCCAAGGTAAATTTCCTTAGCTAAAACATTATAAATTTGAGCATCGCTTTTCATTGCTCTACCTTCTAGGTAGATTTTAAACCCATAGTAGCTCATATGCAAAAGTGCTAAAATCGCAAAGATACAAAGTGGCACCACAAGCCATGTAGCTACTGGTAATTCAAGTGTATAGCTAAGAATATTTATAGCATAATTTTGGTCAGCAAACGAAAAAGTGACCAGCCAAACAAGCCCAATATAGATAACAGAATATAAGAAAAATCGTCTAGTTTTCATCTTTTACCCTTATTTTATTATTGTTTTTTCAGCAATTTCACGACACGTAATGCAGTAGCGTGCGTGTGGTTTTACTTTTAGGCGTTCTATATCAATATCATCTTCGCACATATCGCAAATACCATAAATTCCAGATTCAATTTTTTTTAATGATTGATCAATTTCATTAAGCTCTTGTTGTTGTTTAGCTGAGATTGAGTGTTCTAGTTCTTCATCAGCACTAATACTAGCAAAGTCAAGCTCATCAGTAGCACCACTTTGTCTAAGTCCATCAATCTCGCTAGCTGCATCATTGATATTTCTTTGAATTTGCTCTTTTCTCTCTAAAAGCAACTCTTTAAAATACTCCAGTTGGCTTGTTGTCATATAACTCCTTTTTATTTATGATAGGGGTGGTTTGCATTAATGCAAAGAGCGCGAAAAATCTGCTCATATAGTACGAGTTTAGCTATTTTATGCGCAAATGTTAGCCGTGATAAACTCACTAACTTATCCATCTCTCTCCGTAAATTATCACCTAAACCATAAGCCCCGCCAATAAAAAATGAAATTTGATTTCTATCTTTAAGAAGCTTTGCAAACTCAAAGCTATCAAGCATTTCACCACGCTCATCAAGTCCGATGCAAAAACCATTTAAACAAGGCTTATATACCTCTTCATATACTCTATGCGATGCGGCTTGGCCTTGAATTTGAGCTTTAGCAATTTGTGGGCTAAACTTATTAATCTCTTTAATGTTAGCCCATTTGCTACTCATCTTGATATAATCTTTTATATCTTTATCATCATCAAGCTTTTGAAGGCAATGGACTAGAATTTGCACTAAATAGCCTCATTAATTGGGCTATAAAAATTATCATTTTTCATAAAAAATCTTATCATATCACTAAGATATTTTTTATGCTCATCTCTTGGGACTATAGCATCTATTAATCCATGCTCTAGTAAGAACTCAGCTCTTTGAAAACCTTCAGGTAGGCTTGCTTTAATAGTTTGTTCAATAACTCTTTGGCCTGCAAAACCTATTAAAGCTTTTGGCTCAGCAATGATTAAATCACCTAGCCAAGCAAATGAGGCTGAAACTCCACCCATAGTAGGGTCAGTAAGAACTGAGATATATGGCAATCTATTATCGCTTAAAAGTTTGAGTGCAGCACTAGTTTTGCTCATTTGCATAAGACTAAATGTACTCTCTTGCATTCTTGCGCCACCGCTTGCACTTACTATAACAAGTGGATTTCTCTTTTCTATCGCTCTGCGAACTGCACGAGTGATTTTTTCACCTTCAACTGAGCTTAGGCTACCACCCATAAAGCTAAAATCAAAAACCACAAGCTGAACTGGTTGGCCATCAATTGTAGCCTCTCCTGAGATTACTGAGCTTGTTTTGCCATTTTTACTTTGACCTTCTTCAATTCTCTTTTTATATGATTTTTTATCTACGAAATTTAATGGATCTATTGGTCTTAAATTTGCATCAAATTCAACAAAACTTCCAACATCGCTAATTAATTCTATTCTTTTTTGAGCGCTAAGTCTCATATGATATCCACATTTTGGACAAACATTATAGCATGCTTCAACTTCTTTAAAATACATTAAAGAGCTACAACTGCTGCACTTTACCCAGTGACTTGGAGCTTCACTTGGGTGAGATTGTTTTTTGCGTATTTTTGAAAAAAAATCACCTAGCATTTTTTTCCTTTAATAAAAAATTGGGCGATTATAGCAAATTTTTCTTTAAATTCATATTTTTATTACTTTTAAATTGATTTTATAGATTGTTTTATCTGCGTTTAATTATAGTTAAATTTACATAGATACAATTTCGCAATTCATAAAAATTATTAAGGAGATTTAGTATGATAGTTACTAATAAAGCACCACAACTAAGTGGCGTAGCAGTTCTAGGCAATGGTCAAATTGAAGAAAATTTTGATCTATATAAAAACATTGGACCAAAAGGTGCGGTAGTGTTTTTCTATCCAAAAGATTTTACATTTGTTTGCCCAAGCGAAATCATCGCTTTTGACAAAAGATATAAAGAATTTAAAGATAGAGGTATTGAAGTTATCGGCGTTAGCACAGATAATGAATACTGCCACTTTGCATGGAGAGAAACAGATATTAAACAAGGCGGTATCGGTAGAGTACAATTCCCTCTAGTAGCTGACCTTAAAAAAGAGTGGGCAAGAGGATTTGATGTACTATTTGATGAAGCAGTTGCTCTAAGAGGTAGCTTCCTACTAGATAAAGATGGTACAGTTCGCCACGCAGTAATAAACGATTTACCACTTGGTAGAAATATCGATGAAATGGTAAGAATGGTTGATACAATGCTATTTACAAATGAGCATGGTGAAGTTTGTCCAGCTGGCTGGAACAAAGGTGATAAAGGTATGAAACCTACAACTGAAGGTGTAGCAAGCTACCTATCAACTGATGGCGACAAACTATAATTCTACCTTTTAATTAATTTGGCTGCGACTCGCAATGGTCGTAGCCTTTTTTTATGTCTAATTTTTACAATCAGATATTTTGTATTTAATATAAAATTTAAAAGCCCTTTAAATAGAGTTTAACTACCTAAAAGGCTTAAAAATTATCCATGTGTTCTTTGGAATTCCTTCATAAATTCACATAGAGTTTGTACGCTTTGTTGTGTTACAGCATTATATATAGAAGCTCTTAAACCACCTAAGATTCTATGACCTTTTAATCCTATCATTCCATTTTGTTCAGCTAATTTAACAAAAGCTCCATCAAGTTCAGCACTTGGAGTAGCAAAACTAACATTCATTAAACTTCTTGAACCTGGTTTTGCAAATGCTTTGTAAAAATCTGAATTATCTATAAGTTCATATAAAGCAGCTGCTTTTTGTTCATTTACGGCATTTATAGCATTTAAACCACCTTGATCTTTGATCCAATCAAGAACCAAATCAAACATATAAATTCCAAATGTTGGAGGTGTATTAGCTAGTGAATTAGCCTCTATTTGCGTTGTATAACGAAGCGGAGTAGGAACGCTATCTTTAACTCTTGCGGCTAAATCTTTTTTAACTATAACAATAGTTATACCAGCTGGGCCAGCATTTTTTTGTGCTCCACCATAGAATAATCCGATATTGTGTGCTTTAAAATCAATATCACGGCTTAAAAGGTCAGAGCTACTATC
>SAMEA3663025__coassemble_257_pt1 | contig 17830 bp, 32 predicted proteins | sample SAMEA3663025__metabat2_high_PE_005 | metagenome-assembled genome bin SAMEA3663025 (sample SAMEA3663025) | pig gut metagenome | biome: pig gut; feature: pig-associated habitat; material: faeces | place: France | collected 2012 | reverse complement strand
TTAAAATTTAATTAATCTAATAATATACTATATTTTGCAATTTTAGATTAATTAAATTTATGATAAATTTAAAAAATTTAAGTGAAAGTGTGCGATGAATATTGGTAGATTTGATTAAGATAATTATGCCAATTTTGAGCTGCTTAGCAGTGAGGATTTAGCTCTATTTCGTCAGGCTAAATATTATAAATCTGAGTTAATTTACGCACAAAATATTAAATTTATAATCCTAAAAAGTGGCCAAGCAAAGCTAAGCTATATAAATGGCACAAATGAATTTATCATAAATTTTTATCAATAAAGGATCAATTGTCTTAATCGATAGCGATAGTGTTTTGGAGTTTTTAAGCGATTCCGAGGCAATGGAGTTAAACCTATGTGATGTAAAAGAGCTTTTTGAAAATGAGAAATTTAGTGTAGCAATGGTAAATTTGCTAATTCGTACTACTATAATGACACGCTAGATCGTCGCTGATATAGTATTTGGAAGCTTAGAAAGTTGGATTGTAAGTTTTTACATAGTTTAGCTGATGAGCAGCATATGATGGTGCGTGATAAAAAGATAGTTCAAATTCCATTTTCTATTGCTACGCTATCTAATCTTTTAGGTGCACAAAGACAGAGTGTATCGACTATATTTAATAAACTTATTAAAACTGGAAAGCTTATTAAATATGGTAAAAGCAGCTATATAATAGCTTAAATTTAGTATTGTATCTTTAATATATGAATAATGCCAATATATTAACGTTATTAAATTTTTTAATATACTTAGTGAGGCTAAAATAAATAAACTTTTATTTCTGGTAATGATAGCATTCTTTGTAAATTTATACTATCACGCCTTATATTTGCAAAACCCACAACGGAAAAAATTTTTAAATTTAGCTAAATCATAGAATTTAAAGCTACTCCACCAAACAAAGTCCGTGTGTAAAAGGTATATCGATATTTATTTTTCCGTTCATTAGGGATTTTATTAGCTCTGCATCGCTCTCTCTTTGTTCTAGTTGTTTTTGGCGTCTTTGCTCATCGATTTTAAGGATTATCACTACATCAGCAAAGTTTATTCTTACTGGATTTGCACAGATATAAAAAATTATTTTGACATATGGAGGTAGAAATTTTGTAAATGGTTTTAGATTATCTTTTAGATTGTGTTGGGGGGGGGTATTGCGAATTTTAGGGCGTGCAATAAATAGGTTTAAGCTCATCACATTATCATCTATGACGGCGATTTGGTACGGAGCAAAGTTACCAAAGCCTTTTTTGCGAATTGTCTTGCCAAGTGTGCTTTTGCCACTGCCACACAGCCCAGTTAGTGCTACTATTAGTCGTGGTTTTTCTTTTAATGTTTGAATACAAATTTGATTTAATTGCTCAAGTAGTTGTGAGCGATTTTGATATATTTTCATTAATTACCTTTTTAATTTATGTTAATTATATCTAAAATTTGATTGTAAATTAGATAAATTTAATGTTATATAAAAATTACTTAATTAGCTTTACAATCTTTTAGTAATAATAACATAATGCTATAGATTATCTAAATTTAAATTTCATTCTAATATTTAAAATATTCCTTATAAAAAGGAAAAAAATAAAACAAAATTTGCAAAAATAGCGCTAAAATTTGATTTTAAAACTTTATTTGGGTATAATTCGCGTCTTTTGATGAGAAGCGTAAGCTTTGCTTGCATGCTTGAGAGATTGATAATAAGCCTCTGCAAGAGCATTATATCAAAAGGTCGCAAGTTAGCGATAAGTTATTTTTAAAGGAAAAAACATGGAAAGAATTAGGCTTAAGCTAAAAGCTTATGACCACAGAGTTCTAGACCGCACAGTTGCAGCCATCGTAGAAGCTGTCAAACGCACTGGTGCCGATGTTCGTGGGCCAGTACCTATGCCTACAAAGATTAAACGCTACACAGTGTTAAAATCTCCACATGTAAATAAAGATTCTCGTGAGCAATTTGAGATGAGAATTCACGCTCGTATGCTAGATATCGTAGCAGCTACGCCTGATACAGTTGATAGCCTAACCAAGCTTGACTTAGCTCCAGAAGTTAATGTCGAAGTTCGCGCTATGGGCAAGTAAGCATAAAAGGAAGAGATGATGGAATATATCGTAGAAAAAATAGGTATGAGCAGAACTATCTCAAACCCAAGCACTCCTGTTACATTGCTTAGACTTTTACCAGCTAAAGTATGCGAAGTAGGTGAAAATAGCAGAGCTATCGTAGCTTATGCACACACAAAAGCAAATAACAAAGCTATAAAAGGTCAGCAAAAAAAATATGGTTTAAGTAGTGAATTTAACCAATTTGCGACTCTAAGCGTAGCAAATAGCGAAGCTGGGGATTTAGATACTACTCCACTAAATGAAGCAAAAGTTTTAAAAGTTAGCTTTAATACAAAAGGTAGAGGCTTCCAAGGTGTTATAAAAAGACATGGATTTTCAGGTGGTCCTGCGAGTCATGGTTCGAGATTTCACCGCAGACCAGGTTCTATAGGTAACTGCGAATGGCCAGGCCGTGTCCAACCAGGTAGAAAAATGGCCGGACACTATGGTAATGAAAAAACTACCGTTAAAAACGAAGTTGTAAGCTTTGATAGTGCTAATGGAATTTTAGTATTAAAAGGCTCAGTTCCAGGATTTAATGGTGCGATGGGTAGAGTAAGGATAGTTAAATGAGTAAAATAGCAGTTTTAAATGATAAATTTGAAAAAACAAGTGAATTAGAACTTCCAGCTAGTTACGCTGAAGTAAATTCGCACAATTTATATCTCTATGTCAAAAGCTACCTTGCTAGTATGAGAGCAAACTCAGCCCACACAAAAGGTCGCTCAGATGTAAGTGGTGGCGGTAAAAAACCTTGGCGTCAAAAAGGCCGTGGTGGCGCAAGAGCTGGTTCAACTAGAACAAATGTTTGGGTTGGCGGTGCTGTGGCATTTGGTCCTAAAAATAATAGAAATTATAATCAAAAAGTTAATAAAAAACAAAAAAGATTAGCGCTTGAATTTGCTCTAAACGAAAAAGTAGCAAATGGCAAATTTTACGCAGTAGATAGTATCGCTATCGAAAGTGGCAAAACAAAAGACGCAGCAGCTATCATCAAAAAACTAGGCGTTAGAGATGCGTTAATCATCAAAAATGAGCTTGATGCTAAGACTCTTTTAGCATTTAGAAACCTAGCAAATTGCTATGTAATTGATGCTAGTGAAGTAAATGCATATTTAGTCTCAGTCTATAGTGCGGTTATAGCAGAGAAATCAGCACTACAATCAATAGTAAAAGAGGGCTAAAAATGGCAGATATAACAGATATCAAAACTATAGTATATACAGAAAAAACTCTTGGCCTTCAAGAACAAGGTGTAGTAGTAATCCAAACTTCACCAAAAATGACTAAAAATGGCCTAAAAGAGGTATTAAGAGAGTATTTTGGTGTAACGCCACTTAGAGTAAATTCACTTAGAATAGATGGCAAAGTTAAGCGTTTTAGAGGTAGAGTTGGCGTAAGAAACGACTATAAAAAATTCTATGTCAAATTACCAGATGGCGTAAGCCTAGCAAGTCAGGAGGCATAAGATGGCAATAAGAAGTTTTAAACCTTATACCCCAAGTAGAAGATTTATGACAAGTCTTAGCAGCGAAGATATCACAGCTAAAGCTAGTGTAAGAAGCCTACTTGTTAAAATTCCTGCCGCAGCTGGTAGAAATAATAATGGTAGAATCACAAGTCGCCATAAAGAAGCAGGTGCTAAAAAATTATATCGTATAATTGACTTTAAGCGTCGTAAATTTGGAATTCCAGGCAAGGTTGAAGCTATTGAGTATGATCCAAATAGAAATTGCCGTATCGCTCTAATCTCATATGTAGATGGAGAAAAAAGATATATTATCCGCCCTAGTGGCTTAAATGTAGGCGATGTTATCAGTGCAGCCGAAGCCGGTCTTGATATAAAACCAGGTAACGCTATGAAGTTAAAAAGCATTCCAGTTGGTACAATCGTCCATAATATCGAGCTAAAACCGGGCAAAGGTGCCCAAATGGCAAGAAGTGCAGGTGGATATGCTCAACTTATGGGTAAAGAAGAAAAATATGTAATCCTAAGACTTCCAAGCGGTGAAATGAGACAAGTACTAGCTGAATGTATGGCTACAGTTGGCGTAGTTGGTAATGAAGATTGGGCAAATGTAACTATCGGTAAAGCAGGTCGCAATCGCTATAGAGGTATCCGCCCACAAACTAGAGGTAGTGCGATGAACCCAGTAGATCACCCACACGGCGGTGGTGAAGGTAAGAAAAATTCAGGTCGCCACCCAGTTACTCCATGGGGCAAACCAACTAAAGGTGCTAAAACTCGCCGTAAAAAAGCTAGTGATAGACTTATAATTTCTAGAAGAAAGGGTAAATAACGATGGCTAGATCGCTAAAAAAAGGTCCTTTTGTAGATGACCATGTAATGAAAAAAGTCATCGCTGCAAAAGCCGCTAATGATAATAAACCAATCAAAACTTGGTCAAGAAGAAGCACAATTACACCTGAAATGATAGGTTTGACATTTAATGTGCATAATGGCAAAAGCTTTATCCCTGTATATATAACAGAAAATCATATAGGTTACAAGCTAGGCGAATTCGCTCCAACAAGAACATTTAAGGGTCACAAAGGCTCTGTTCAGAAAAAAATAGGTAAATAAGGGGAAGTTATGAGTAGAGCGATTATTAAATTCATCAGACTATCTCCAACAAAAGCTAGATTAATAGCTGATGAAGTTCAAGGCATGAATGCTGAATTAGCATTAGCTAGCCTTAGCTTTATGCCAAATCGTGGCGCAAAATATATCGCAAATGCTATCAGCTCAGCTGTAGCTAATGGCGGATTTGAGCCTGAAGAGGTAGTTGTGAAAAGTTGTAGAGTAGATGCAGGTCCTGTCTTAAAAAGATTCCGCCCAAGAGCAAGAGGAAGCGCAAGTAGAATTCGCAAACCTACTAGCCATATCTTAGTAGAAGTAGCTAGACCAGCAAAAACAGAGAAGGAAGCATAAAATGGGACAAAAAGTTAATCCAATAGGTCTTAGACTAGGTATAAACAGAAACTGGGAGTCTAGATGGTTTCCATCAAAAGCAACTCTTCCAGAAAGCATAGGCGAAGACTATAAAATAAGAAAATTCCTAAAAGCTAAGCTATATTACGCTGGTGTTAGCCAAATTTTAGTTGAAAGAACAGCTAAAAAACTAAGAGTTACAGTAGTTGCGGCTCGTCCTGGTATCATCATCGGCAAAAAAGGTGGCGAAGTAGAAAATTTAAGACTAGAAGTTGCTAAATTAGTCAATAAAGATGTAGCTATCAATATCAAAGAAGAGCGTAAAGCAGGAAGCTCAGCTCAATTAGCAGCTGAAAATGTAGCGATGCAACTTGAGCGTCGTGTGGCATTCCGCCGTGCTATGAAAAAGGTAATCCAAGGTGCTCAAAAAGCTGGTGCCAAAGGTATCAAAGTAAGCGTAGCAGGTCGTTTAGGTGGTGCTGAAATGGCTAGAACAGAGTGGTATCTTGAAGGTCGTGTGCCTTTGCATACTTTAAGAGCTAGAATAGATTATGGTTTTGCTGAAGCTCACACAACTTATGGCAATATAGGTGTCAAAGTATGGATATTTAAAGGCGAAGTACTTCAAAAAGGTATCCAAGCTGATAAGAGTGAAGAGACAACTTCTAAAAAAGCAAAACGCGCTAGAAGGGGTAAATAATGTTATTACCAAAAAGAACGAAATATCGCAAAATGATGAAAGGCCGCAATCGTGGCTACGCAACTCGTGGTACAGCTCTAGCACTTGGCGAATTTGGATTAAAAGCTGTAGAAGCTGGTAGAATCAACTCTCGTCAAATAGAATCTGCTCGTCAAGCATATACTCGTCATGTTAAAAGACAGGCTAAAACTTGGATTAGAGTATTTCCAGATAAACCAATAACCAAAAAACCATTAGAAACTCGTATGGGTAAAGGTAAAGGCGGTGTTGAAGAGTGGGTTATGAATATTAAACCAGGTAGAATAATATTTGAAATGGCTGGAGTATCTGAAGAGCTTGCTAGAGAGGCTCTGACATTAGCTATGCACAAACTACCATTTAAAACTAAGTTTGTAACAAGAGAGAGCGAAAATGAAATATACTGATATAAGTGGAAAAAATTTAAGCGAACTTAACGCTTTGTTAAAAGAGAAAAAGGTGCTTTTATTTACACTTAGACAAAAGCTAAAAACTATGCAGCTAACTAACCCAAATGAGATCCGTGAAGCTAAAAAAGATATCGCTAGGATCAATACTGCAATTAGTGCTGCGAAGTAAGGGGTAAATGATGGCAGTAGAAATGAAAAGAGAAATTCAAGGTGTCGTAGTAGCGATAGCTGGGAATAAAACTGCAACTATATTAGTTGAAAGAAGAGTTATGCACCCAAGATATCATAAATTCGTAAAACGCTTTAAAAAGTATCTAGTTCATGATGAAAAAAATGAGCTAAAAGTGGGAGATACTATATCAGCTGTTGAGTGCAGACCGCTAAGCGCTAGAAAAAAATTCCGCTTACAATCAGTTTTGAAAACAGGAGTTGAATAATGATACAAAGTTTTACAAGACTAGCAGTAGCAGATAATAGTGGCGCAAAAGAGTTAATGTGTATAAAGGTTTTAGGTGGTAGCAAAAGACGATATGCAAGCCTAGGTGATGTTATCGTTTGCTCAGTTAAGAAAGCTCTACCAAATGGCAAAATTAAAAAAGGTCAAGTGGTAAAAGCAGTAGTAGTAAGGACTAAAAAAGAGGTTCAAAGAGATAATGGATCTTTAATTAGATTTGATGAAAATGCTGCTGTTATACTTGATAACAAAAGAGAGCCAGTAGGTACTCGTATATTTGGCCCAGTGGGTAGAGAAGTAAGATATGCGAATTTTATGAAAATCGTATCTCTTGCACCGGAGGTTCTATAATGGCAGTAAAATATAAAATCAAAAAAGGCGATGAAGTAAAAGTAATCGCAGGTGATGATAAAGGCAAAGTTGCTAAAGTTTTAGCAGTGCTTCCTAAAAAAGGTCAAGTGATAGTAGAGGGTGTAAAAGTTGCTAAAAAAGCTGTAAAACCAAGCGAGAAAAATCCAAATGGTGGCTTTATAAGCAAAGAGATGCCTATTGATATTTCAAATGTAAGCAAAGTTGAGGGCTAAGTATGAGATTAAAAACTAAATACGCAGAGAGTATTAAACCAGCTTTGGTTAAAGAATTTGATATCAAAAACCCTATGCTTATTCCAGCGATTGAAAAAATTGTGATTAGCGTCGGAGCTGGCGAGGGTGCTAAGGATCAAAAATTACTTCAAAATATGGCTGATACAATATCTTTAATAGCCGGTCAAAAAGCAGTTGTTACAAATGCTAAAAAATCAGTTGCTGGCTTTAAAGTAAGAGAAGGCTTCCCAGTGGGTATAAAAGTAACTCTAAGAAAAGAGCAAATGTATGCATTCTTAGATAAACTAATTAGCATCGCACTTCCTAGGGTAAAAGACTTCCGTGGTTTGCCTAGAGATGGATTTGATGGTCGTGGTAATTATAACTTTGGTTTAAATGAACAACTAATGTTTCCAGAAGTTGTATTTGATCAAATTCTAAGAACACATGGTATGAATATAACTATAGTTACAACAACTAACGATGACAAACAAGCGTTCAAGCTACTTGAACTCTTTGGCATTCCATTTGCAAAAGGAAAGTAATATGGCAAAAAAATCAATGATAGCAAAAGCAGCACGCAAACCTAAATTTAGCGTGCGTGGATACACTAGATGTCAAATTTGTGGTCGCCCACACTCTGTTTATAAAGATTTTGGAATTTGCCGTGTGTGCCTAAGAAAAATGGCTAACGAAGGACTAATACCAGGTCTTAAAAAAGCAAGTTGGTAAGGGAAGCAAGATGATAAATGATTTAATTTCAGATGGATTAACACGCATTAGAAATGCGGCTATGAGAAGATTAGAGACTACTCAACTTCTACACTCAAATGTTGTTGAGGCGACTTTAAAAATTCTAGCACAAAAAGGTTATATTGAAAGCTACAATGTTATTGAAGAGAATAATAAAAAATTCATTAATGTAGTTTTAAAATATGACGAGCGTGGTAGAAGTGTTATCAATGAGCTAAAAAGAGTTTCAAAACCAGGCCGTAGAGTTTATCAAGGCAAAGATGAGATTAAAAGATTTAAAAATGGTTATGGGACAATTATCGTTAGCACAAGTAAAGGTGTTTTAAGCAATGATGAAGCACACAAAGCTGGTGTTGGCGGCGAGGTGCTTTGTACAGTTTGGTAAGAGTGGAATTAGCCTTTTTAAATTTCAAAGGCTAATCTTTTTATGGTATTGGGTATCCATTCGCATAGCGTAGAAATACCCTAGACAAGTAAAAAGGAAAAATATGTCAAGAATTGGAAAACAGCCAATATCTATCCCAAGCGGTTTAGATGTTAGTTTAAATGGTGCAGTTTTAGTGTTTAAAAAAGGCAACGCTACTAAAGAACTAGACACTAAAGGCAATGTCAATGTAGAAGTTAAAGATGGTCTTATCACTTTTGCTAGCAAGGGCGATGATAGACAAAGCAGAGCCTACTGGGGTACATATCGTGCTTTGGCTAATAATATAGTAATTGGCTTAACTGCTGGATTTACTAGACAGTTAGAGATCAATGGTGTTGGTTATAAAGCTGCAGCAAAAGGCAAAGTATTAGAGTTAGCATTAGGCTTTTCTCACCCTATTAATTATGAACTTCCTGAAGGTGTAGAAGTAAGTGTTGAGAAAAACATTATCACTATTAAGGGTAGTGATAAACAAGTAGTAGGCCAAGTAGCAGCTGAAGTAAGAGGCTTTAGACCACCAGAACCTTACAAAGGCAAAGGTGTCAAATATGTTGAAGAGCGCATAATCCGCAAAGCCGGTAAAACATCTAAGAAATAAGGGTAAGCAATGGTAGCAAATGTATTAAAAAGAAAATTATCTCTAAGAATTAAGAGAAAAAGAAGAATAAGAGCTAAAATTAGCGGTACTGCGTCTTGCCCTAGAATTTCTATATTCAAATCTAATAGAACTCTATATGTCCAAGCGATAGAAGATATCAACGCTACTACGCTTTGTGCTAGTGATGGCAGAAAACTAGGCATAAAAGCAAATAAAGCCGGTGCGGCAGTGCTAGCTAAAGATATTGCTGCAAAACTAGAAAAAGCTGGAATTAAAGAAGCGGTATTTGATAGAAATGGCTATCTTTATCATGGTGTAGTTGCAGCATTTGCTGAAGCTCTAAGAGAAAATGGCATTAAGCTATAACGCAAGGATTGTTGATGGAAAAGTATAATAGAGAAGAATTTGAAGAAGTAATCGTCGATATCGGTCGTGTTACTAAGGTTGTAAAAGGCGGTAGAAGATTTAGATTTACAGCTCTTGTTGTTGTAGGTGATAAAAAAGGTCGTGTTGGATTTGGATTTGGTAAAGCCAAAGAGGTGCCAGATGCGATGAGAAAAGCTACTGATGATGCGTTTAAAAACATTGTAGAAGTCAAATTAAAAGGCAATACAATTCCTCACGATATCGAAGTTAAATACAACGCAAGTAGAATTCTACTAAAACCAGCTAGCGAAGGTACCGGAGTTATCGCTGGTGGTGGTGCTCGTCCAGTTGTAGAGTTGGCAGGTATCAAAAATATACTTACTAAATCTCTTGGTTCAAACAACTCTGCAAATGTCGTTCGTGCTACAATTAAAGCATTAAGTATGCTAAAAGGTTAAGGAGAGAGCATGGGACTAGAAAATTTACAAAAAGCTGCTGGCTCAACTCGCAACACTAAAAGAATCGGTCGTGGTCAAGGTAGTGGCTGGGGTAAAACAGCTACAAAAGGTGGCAAGGGTCAAACAGCTAGAAAAGGTTATAACGAAAAAAGAGGCTTTGAAGGTGGCCAACAACCACTTCAAAGAAGACTACCAAAAGTAGGCTTTACTTCTAAATTTGAAAAACCATATGCAATTAGTGTTGATAGAAATCCTGCTATTAAAGAGTTAAGCGAAATTACACTAGATACTCTTAAAACAGTACATAAATTCTCAAACAGCATTAAAAAAATTAAACTCATTGGTGCTGGTGCTAAAGATTTAGCAAGTAAAATAAAAGATGAGAATATAAAGGCAACTGGAATTAACTAATGAACAGAGCATTAATCAACAAGATATTAATTACGCTTGGATTTTTGTTTGCTTACAGGGTGCTGGCTTATGTGCCAGTGCCTGGTGTAAATATTGATGTTATTAGGGAATTTTTTACTTCAAATAGCTCAAATGCGCTTGGTATGTTTAATATGTTTAGCGGCGGCGCTGCTGAGCGTCTAAGCATTATTTCGCTAGGCATTATGCCTTATATTACTGCTTCAATTATTATGGAGCTTTTAGCTGCTACATTTCCAAATTTGGGCAAGATGAAAAAAGAGCGTGATGGTATGCAAAAATATATGCAGATTATCCGCTATGCTACTATAGTAATTACCGTGATACAAGCAATTGGCGTAAGCATCGGATTACAAAGCCTAACTGGTAAAGATGGATCTAGTGCGATAATGATCGATACGAATTTATTTATCGGAATTAGCTGCGTATCTATGCTAACTGGCACGATGTTACTTATGTGGATAGGTGAGCAGATCACTCAAAGAGGTATTGGTAATGGTATTAGTCTTATAATCTTTGCTGGTATCGTAAGTGGTATTCCAAGTGCTATTGGTGGGACAATTGATCTAGTCAATACCGGCGAGTTAAATTTCTTAGTAGTTATAGCAATTGCTTTGATTATCCTAGCTACTGTTGGTGTGGTAATATATGTAGAGATGGGCGAAAGAAGGGTGCCTATTTCATATTCTCGTAAAACTGTTATGCAAAATCAAAATAAGAGAATAATGAATTACATTCCTATTAAAGTAAATTTAAGTGGCGTTATTCCACCGATTTTTGCTAGTGCTATTTTGATGTTCCCAGGGACAATTTTACAAGCAAGTACAAATGAGTTTATATTAGCTATCAATGATTTTTTAAATCCAAATAGCTATTTTTTCAATATTTTAACATTTTTGTTTATTCTATTTTTTGCATATTTTTATGCTTCAATCACATTTAACGCAAAAGACATAAGCGAAAATTTAAAAAGACAAGGTGGATTTATTCCTGGTGTTAGACCTGGCGAAAGCACCGCTAACTTCTTAAATGAAGTAGCTAGCAGACTTACCTTGAGCGGTTCTATATATCTTGGTCTTATCTCTACTTTGCCTTGGGTTTTGGTTAAATTTATGGGAGTTCCTTTCTATTTTGGTGGTACATCTGTATTGATTGTAGTTCAAGTAGCGCTTGATACTATGAGAAAGATAGAAGCTCAAGTTTATATGAGTAAATATCAAACTCTAAGTGCGGTTGGGTTATAAAATGGCTATAGGTATAAAAACTCCAAAAGAGATAGAGAGTATGCGTGCGGCTAATAAGATAGTCGCAGCTACTCTAGATCATCTCCATACTATTATTAAGCCTGGAATTTCGCTACTTGAAATTGACAAAATTTGCGAAGATATGATAGTTTCTGCTGGGGCTAAACCCGCTTTTAAAGGACTTTACGGCTTTCCAAATACAGCTTGTATCAGCGTAAATGAGGTTGTGATTCATGGAATTCCAAATGGCTATATTTTACAAGATGGTGATATAGTTTCAGTTGATATCGGTTCAAATTTAAATGGATTTTTTGGTGATAGTGCTAGGACATATCCGGTAGGCAATATCTCAAAAAGCGATGAAGATTTGATAGCTTGTAGCAAAGATGCTTTGTATTATGCTATTGATGAGATTAGGGTCGGTATGCATTTTAAAGAGTTATGCTATAAGTTGGAGCAATTTATACTATCTCGTGGGTATGTGCCTTTGAAGGGCTTTTGTGGTCATGGTATAGGTCGCAAACCACATGAAGAGCCTGAAATTCCAAATTATTTAGAAGGGACAACCCCAAAAGCTGGGCCAAAGATTAAAAATGGTATGGTCTTTTGTATCGAGCCGATGATTTGTCAAAAAGATGGCACCCCAAAGATTGCCGCAGACAAATGGACTGTTACTAGCGTAGATGGTATGCGAACTAGCCATTATGAGCACTGCGTGGCTGTGATAAATGGCAAGGCTGAAATTTTAAGTAGCGTTAGCTAAAGGTTGCTTTGAGTTTAAAGAAATTTAAATTCAATTTAATTTTCTTTAAATTTGTAATAGCTGATAATAACGAAAGGAATAAATTTGGCAAAAGATGATGTTATAGAGATTGATGGCAATGTAGTTGAAGCCCTACCAAATGCCACTTTCAAAGTAGAATTAGATAATAAGCATGTGATTTTATGCCACATTGCAGGCAAGATGAGAATGCACTATATCAAAATAATGCCAGGTGATAGGGTTAAAGTGGAGCTTACGCCATATAGTCTAGATAAAGGCAGAATCACATATCGTTATAAATAATCTATGATAGAGATTTTAAAAGATAAGCTTAAAAGATTTGGTGTATCTTCGCAAGATTTAGATGAGATAGAAGAATCTTTACAAATTAAAAAATTTAGCGATGGTAGCTCCCTTACAAAGAGCCATTATGGACTGCTGATGATAGGCTCTGGGTCCCTTAGAGTTTATACTATTTTTGGCTCTCAAGAGCAGACAATTCTCACCCTTGAAAAGGGTGATGAATGGGTAATATGCCAAATTTGTACTCAAAAATCACTTCAATTAGAATTAAATCTTCAAGCTCTTGGCGATTTAGAAATTATCGCAATCCCAGATAATATTTTTAGAAATTTAAGGGAGAAATATCCTAAGCTTAGTGAGTATATTTTGACTATTTTTGCCAAGCAATTTGCTAAGAGTATAGAGGTAGCTTCAAAAAGCAAAACTATACCATTTCGTGATAGGCTGATTGAATTTATCAATAAAAATGCTATAAATAACAGTATAAAGATAACTCATCAGCAAATAGCAAATCATCTAGGCGTAACAAGAGAGAGCGTATCTAAAAATCTCAAACAGCTAGAAAAAAATGGATTTTTAACCCTATCAAGAGGTGAAATTTTTTTAGTTGTGTGAAGCGGTTACATACAAAAATATAAAAATTCTATAAAATCCAAATTTAATTTATTTTAAAGGATTTTTATGGATTTAGAGATGTTTTGTCATCAATGTGAGATGAGTGCTAATGATGGATGTGGCTCTAAGGGTCAGAGTATGGGAACTTGTGGTAAAGACGCTACACTAGCAAGACTACAAGATATGATGATATTTGCCCTAAAGGGTCTAAGCGCATATCGCCACCACGCAAATGAATTAGGGGCTAATACAAAAAATGTAGATGATGTAATGGCTCAAACTCTGTATTTTACACTTACAAATATGAATTTTAACTTTGATCAGCATATTGAACAATTGCTAAAAGTAGGCAAAGCTGGAGTAGAAGTTATGGATATTCTAAGCAATGCTCATACAAGTAAATTCGGTATCCCGACGCCCGTAAAAATTACTCAAAACAGAGCAGAAGGCAAAGCTATTTTAGTAAGCGGACATAATCTTCATGCACTAAAAGAGCTATTAGAACAGACCAAAGACAAAGGGATCAATATCTATACTCACTCTGAAATGCTTCCAGCTCATGGCTATCCAGAGCTTAAAAAGTATCCTCATTTAAAAGGGAATTTAGGCAAAGCTTGGTTTGATCAAACTGAGCTTTTTAATAAATTTAACGGGGCTATTTTGATGACTACAAATTGTATTGTCCCACTTCGCAAAAGTGCCAAGTATAGTGATAGATTGTTTGGATATGATATTGCTAGCACTAAAGGCATAGCTCATATTATCGGCGACGATTTTACTCCATTAATCAATAAGGCTTTAGAGCTTGATGATGTAAGCGGCTTTGATAGCGATGAAGTAATCAGCACAGGCCATCACTATAAGGCTGTTTTGCCTATGGCTGGTGAGATTTTAGAGGCAATTAAAAGTGGTAAAATTCGTAGATTTTTTGTTATAGCAGGATGTGATGCGCCGGGCAAGGGTAGAGAGTATTATAGAGAGCTAGCTCTTAGTGTGCCAAAGGATTGTGTGATTTTGACTTCAAGTTGTGGTAAATTTAGATTTAATGATATAGATTTTGGCTTAATTGAAGGGACAAATATCCCAAGATATTTAGATTTGGGTCAGTGTAATGATAGCAATGGCGGAGTAAAAATAGCTATGGCTTTAAGCGAAGCTACAGGGATAGCTATCAATGACTTGCCGCTTTCAATAGTGTTAATGTGGATGGAACAAAAAGCTATAATAATATTAGTAGCACTCTTATATTTAGGTGTAAAAAATATCCATATAGGGCCTAGCTTGCCAAAATTTTTAAATAGCGAGATATTAAATTTCTTAGTAGAAAAATATAATCTATCACTAATCAGCGAAGATCCAAAAGCGGATTTAGAGAAATTTTTAAACTCTTAAGTTTTTAACAGAGCTACGGCTCTGTTAATCGTAATCCCATTTTGATTTAAATTCAAATTTATAAATTTTAAAGCCAATTTTAGATACAATTTTGCGCTTTGCATCCAAACTGGATAAAGAAGTGTTTTCAAAGCGTGCCACTTGTTTTGGAAATAGTTGGTTTAGGCGTGTTCTTAGACCTAAGTGCAGTCTAGTAAAAGTGGTAAATAATTTTTAGGAGACTCAGATGAAAGTTCGTCCTTCTGTAAAGAAGATGTGTGACAAATGTAAAATTGTCAAACGCAAAGGCATAGTTCATGTAATTTGCGAAAATCCAAAACATAAACAAAGACAAGGATAAGGTATGGCTCGTATTGCAGGTGTTGATTTACCAAAGAAAAAAAGAGTTGAGTATGGCCTTACATATATCTATGGTATAGGGCTATATACTTCAAGAAAAATTCTTGATGCTGTAGGTATCTCTTATGACAAGAGAGTTTATGAGCTAAGTGAAGATGAAGCCGCTGCGATCAGAAAAGAGATCCAAGAGCACTATATGGTTGAAGGTGACCTAAGAAAAAGTGTAGCTATGGATATTAAGGCTTTAATGGATTTAGGTAGCTTTAGAGGCTTAAGACATAGAAAAGGTCTGCCAGTGCGTGGTCAAAAAACAAAAACAAACGCAAGAACTAGAAAAGGCAGAAGAAAAACTGTTGGCGCTGCTACTAAATAAGGATAAAATATGGCAAAGAGAAAAGTAATTAAGAAAAAAGTAGTTAAAAAAAATATAGCTAGAGGCATTGTATATGTTTCTGCTACATTTAATAATACAATGGTTACGGTTACTGATGAGATGGGTAATGCTATTGCTTGGAGTAGTGCTGGTGGCTTAGGCTTTAAAGGTAGCAAAAAATCAACCCCATACGCAGCTCAACAAGCTGTAGAAGATGCATTAAATAAAGCTAAAGAGCATGGCATTAAAGAAGTAGGCATCAAAGTCCAAGGCCCAGGTAGTGGTAGAGAAACAGCAGTTAAAAGTATCGGCGCAGTAGAAGGAATTAAGGTGCTATATCTAAAAGATATAACTCCTCTAGCTCACAATGGCTGCAGACCACCAAAACGCCGCCGCGTGTAATTGTAGATAGAATTTAGGAGAATTATAATGGCAAGATATAGAGGACCAGTTGAAAAATTAGAAAGACGCCTAGGTGTATCTCTTGCACTTAAAGGCGAAAGAAGACTAGCTGGCAAGAGCGCATTAGAAAAAAGACCATACGCTCCAGGCCAACATGGACAAAGAAAAGCTAAAGTAAGCGAATATGGCTTACAATTAAGAGAAAAACAAAAAGCTAAATTTATGTATGGTGTAAGTGAAAAACAATTTAGAAGATTATTTGCCGAAGCCGCAAGAAGAGAGGGAAATACCGGTGCACTTCTTATCTCTTTATTAGAGCAAAGACTTGATAATGTAGTTTATAGAATGGGCTTTGCATCTACTAGAAGATTCGCAAGACAGCTAGTAACTCACGGCCATATCTTAGTAAATGGCAAAAGAGTTGATATCCCTTCATACAGAGTAAGAGCCGGTGAAAAGATAGAAATTGTCGAGAAAAGCAAAGAAAACCCACAAATCGTTCGTGCTATTGAGCTTACTAACCAAACAGGCATAGTGGCTTGGGTAGATGTAGAAAAAGATAAAAAATATGGAATTTTCACTAGAATTCCAGAACGAGAAGAGGTTGTCATTCCAGTTGAGGAAAGATATATAGTCGAGCTTTACTCTAAATAATAAGGAGAGTATGATGAGAAAGATAACAACATCAGCTTACATGCCTACTGATATAGAGGTTATCCCAGTAAGTGAAAATGTAGCTAAAATAGTAGCATATCCATTTGAAACTGGTTATGCAGTCACTCTAGCTCATCCGCTTCGCAGACTACTTTATACAAGTACAGTTGGATTTGCTCCAACTGCTGTTAAAATCGAGGGCGTATCGCACGAATTCGATAGTATGCGTGGTATGCTAGAAGATGTAACACTATTTATCATAAATCTCAAAAATTTACGATTTAAGCTAAAAAATGACTCAGAACATGAAGTTATCGAGTATAGCTTCAAAGGGCCAAAAGAGATAACTGGTGCTGATTTATGTAACGATATCGTTAGTATAGTAAATCCTGAAGCATATCTAGCAACAATCAATGAAGATGCTGAGCTTAAATTTACACTGGTAATAGAAAAAGGTATCGGTTATGTTCCTAGTGAAGAGATTAGAGAGAGTGTAGAGAGTGGCTATATCGCTCTTGATGCGTTTTTTACACCAGTTAAACATGCAGTTTATGAGATTGAAAATGTCCTAGTTGAGGATAATCCAGACTATGAAAAAATAGTTTTAACTATAACTACTGATGGTCAGGTGTCACCTTTAGAGGCGTTTAAAAACTCAATTGAGGCTATGTACAAGCAAATGGCAATATTTAATAATATTTTAAGTATAGACGTAAATATGGCTATGACATCATCTCAAGGTTCTAGTGAGCATTCAAAATTACTAGAGAGCATCGAAAATTTAAATCTATCAGCTAGAAGTTTTAACTGCTTAGATAAGGCTGAGATTAAATTTATCGGTGAGCTTGCTTTGATGGAAGAGAGCGAGTTAAAAGAGCTTAAAAATTTAGGTAAAAAATCTCTTGATGAGATTAAGGCTGTAATGGCTGAAATTGGCTATCCATTTAGCGAGAATAAGCTAGGCGATAGCAAAGAATCACTCAGAAAAAAGATAGCTGAGTTAAAATCATAAAAGCGAAGGAAAGATAATGAGACACAATCACGGATATAGAAAACTAGGCCGCACTAGCTCTCACCGTGCTGCTTTGCTTAAAAACCTTACGATCGCAATCGTTAAGGCTGGTAGAATTGAAACTACACTGCCAAAAGCAAAAGAGCTAAGAAGCTACGTAGAAAAATTAATTACAAGAGCTAGAAAAGGCGATTTTAACGCTCATAAATTTGTATTTGCATCTTTACAAGATAAAGAAGCTACTAACAAATTAGTTACTCAAATCGCACCAAAATATGCAAATAGAAATGGTGGCTACACTAGAATCATCAAAACACGCACCAGAAAAGGTGACGCAGCTGAAATGGCTTATATCGAGCTAGTATCTGAATAAAATTATTTGCTAGGAGGGATCCTAGCAAGTTACTTAATTAAGTATTCTAAATTTACAAACCATACATTTTAAAAATCAAATGGGATTATATTTATAATATCTGCTCTAA
>SAMEA3663025__coassemble_771_pt1 | contig 18013 bp, 12 predicted proteins | sample SAMEA3663025__metabat2_high_PE_005 | metagenome-assembled genome bin SAMEA3663025 (sample SAMEA3663025) | pig gut metagenome | biome: pig gut; feature: pig-associated habitat; material: faeces | place: France | collected 2012 | reverse complement strand
TAATTTATAGAATAAGTTGCTATTAAGTGCCTTATATCGTGCAATCTCAATTTAGGCAAATTATTTGTTTTTAGCAATCTATACCAAGACTTACGCAGATCAACATATTTATTATTAGTAGCTGGATTGATAAAAACATAACTATCAGCACAATACAAACCAGACTTAATAAGAGCTACATATCTTTTATAAAGTCTATGATATAAACCATCGCTCATCAAATATATCATAGTTCTTTTAGCCTTATTGATTTGAAAAGGTATAGAATAAGTCTTATTTTTCAAATTTATATCAGACCATTTTAAAGACAATACTTCGTTTTTTCTCCTACCGTGCAATAAGAAATAAAATATATCACTAGTTGGAGCGGTATTATTTACTATAGCTTTTATGATATTCTTTTGCGTTTTTACTGAGTGGTTAAAATAAATTTTATTATCAAATTTTGGCAACTCTACAAAGTCGCAAGGATTTTTAGCTATAAGCTCCAGCTTGATTGCAAATTTAAAAATTACCTTTAATTTAGTTAAAATATTCTTAACAGTCTTTATCTTATACCCATTCCTAATCAAATCATTACAAAAACCTTGAATATCCAAAAAGCCAATCATATTAATCTCATTAAGCCCCAAACCTTGCTTAATGTGCTTATTATATGTGGCTATATCGCTTTTTAATGTAGATGGACGCAGTAAGAATTCATAGTATATCAGATACTTCTCAAAAACTTCATTTAAAATCATAGTAAATCACTCCATCGCAATCAACGCCAAAATTTTCAAACACAGCATTTAAATTATTTAATCTATTTTTACCGCAGAATATACCCATTTTCTTTTTACAAGTTCATTTTCTACATATGCAAAGTGTTGTAAATTACAAGTATTAGTATCAAGGCTACGATAATAACTTAACAAGGTATAATCTTTCATATTTGTAACTATAGGCTTACTCTCAAAGAAAATTTTGCTGGATTTATCTTTTATAGTCGGCTTTTCATATACACGATAAATTCTATCTATATCTTGGGGTTTTTCTTTATGGTAGTAGTGAATAATATTATCACCTATAGAGTGCTTTACAACTCCATCAACGCAAGATATAGTCTCGCCACTATGGATATTTTGAAGCAAAAAATAAGTTTCATCAAAATTCCACTCGCAGTGCCATTCAGACATTGATTTTATACTGCATAAATTATAAAAATCCTTGTAAAAAAAGTTGATTTTTCTATATATCCATAGCGGAATTTGGTGCTTAGAGCTGATAAAACGGCGAACCTTATATTTAACATACCAAGCAGTATTATAGTCTAGATTGTCACGCTCATTAAAATTTATAAAAGTTTTATTAATATATTTTAAAATATAACCAGTAGGATTATTTAAGCTCCATTGAAAACCATTAATTTCGCCATTAGATATCTGATTTTTTGTTAAATAATTTTGCCTTAAATTTTGTGGAGCGTAAAATATATCCTTAAAAGTCTTAAATATATACTCGTGTGCATATTGCGGATAACTAATTAAAGCGTGGATATGCGGAACGCCATCTTTTTTGTGTGGCTCAAAAGAGCGGATATAATACTTAGTCAAATTCTTATATTTGCGGTGTATGCGAACTATAAATAAATTCCACTGGTAATTAAGCAAATTTATCAAATCTTTAATATTTATATCATTAGGACAATTTTTCATCTTATATTTAAACTCTTCACTTAATAAATCCCTATCCTTAGCCTTAAACCTACTAAAATCACCCATAAGGGCATCTCTAAAGCAACCATTAAGCGTAATTGTCAAAAAACTAGATTTTAATCCTTGGTTAAATGAAAAATCATTAATTGTATTTACACGATTATTTAACTCAGCATAATATCTACTAGAAAAATTGGCAGAATACGAACAATCAAGCAAAGTTTTGACTTCACCACTCTCATCATCTACTTTATAAATTTGAGATTTGAGCCATAATCTTTGGCTTTGTAGCTTGGCATTCGCCAACTCCAAATCAGCTTCACTGATTCCAAAGCTTAAAGGTAAGACTTTTTTATTAATTTGACAAGCCGCCGATTTATTCGCGCCGCGCTCGTTCCTCGCGCTGCGCTCATAGTCGGCGTTAGCGGCGGCAGTCATTAAAAAATTTGACCTTAGCATTTTGAATCACTCGCTTAAAACACTTCAATAGATATAGAGATAATAGAGTTGCTAACTTCAACTTTTTCAGTAGAGAATAAATACTTTAAGAGCCATATATCTTTTAAGATTGGGATACCGGTTCTATTTATATTTTCTATTTGCTCGTTAATTCCGCTAAGAACTAAAATATCTCCCTTTTTTAGCTTATAATTAGACTTTAACTCCTTTTTAGTCGTAGTAGGCGTTAAATTATCAGTATTAATCAAATTCTCATATACAAAATGTATATCTGTATATACAAATTCATCAATAATTCTAGGCTTTAAGGTAAGCTTTAAACCGACATCTTTATATTCAAAATTCTCTTGAGTAGAGCTTTGCGAGTCTTGAACTTGCCTAATAGAAGTGCGAAAAGGAATATTTCTAACATTGGAAAAATAAACGGAAGTATTATTCTTAGCCACCAAAAAAGGGCTAGATTTTATCTTGGTAATTGAATTGGAATCTAAAAATTTTAACACGCCATAAAACTTAGAGCTTTGATTACTAACATTAGTATTAGAAGTATAAGGAACAGTCAGCAAATTAAAAAAATACCTAAAATCTACACTATCGACACCTTTAAGCAATGAATTTATCTCAGTTCCCCTAGAACGCAACTCATCTAAATTGGTCTCTAAAATAGTAATCTTAAAATTTACTTGATCAAAGTCCTTTTTATCTAGCATAGACAATGCTGATAATATCTCGCTATACTCCTTATCAGTAGCCTTAAAAGCAACGGCATTATCTTGGCTAATATAAGTAGCATTTCTATCATACATATTGATTATGCTATTTGCTTCATCAAAACTATTATTCTTAAGCTTGATATAGAACAAATTTGAAAGCTCTTGATTGTTGCTAGCAGTCAGATTCTCATCTACCCTATCAACATAATAAAAATCATCAAATTTTAAAAGCCTAAAGCCAGATACTTCTATCATCTTTTTAAAAACCGGCAAATCAATTTCAGAATTTGAATAAGGCGAGAAAAAATAAAAGTCCTTGGCTTTTATATCACCACTAATCAAAATTTCTATCTTTGAATTTGTAGAAGCTATATTGGCAAAATCAAGCAAATTATTCTTAATTATTGCGGCCTGAGAGAGTTGGCAAAAAAATGCTAGAACCACTAGCAAACGAAGGGTTTTTAAAATCATCGGTTAATCCTTTAGAATTTTTATTTGTATTAAGTGTAATATTTAATACTTTAAAAACATCATCTTTAATGATAATGTTGGTTTCAACGCTATTTTTAGATTTAATAGAATCAATCTTATACAAAATTTCAGTTTTACTTAAAAGGTAGCTTAAGAGTCTTACATCAAACAAGTCATCACTATTATCAAATTTACAATCAAAAACAACACAAGTATATTTATAATAAAAACCTAAAGTATCATCTATTTTATTGCTAGGTAAATTTTGTCTAATGCTAGTGATTACTTTGGTTTTATTACTATCAGTAAATTTTTGACTTGGTTTGCTCGTATCATCTGATGGAGTAACAAAAGATTTAAGCATATAGAATAGAAAAAATGTAAAAATAAGTAAAAAGCACGAAATATAAAGAAATTTTCTCAAATAACTACTTCGTATATTATCATTACCACTATGATATAAATTAAAAACTTCTTGAATGAAATCAATGTGGAATCTACGGACTAAATCTTTTTCATATAATCTATAACTGGTATATTGGAAATATCTAAATTTCTTACTAAAAAATCTTTTTGAGCTATCGACAGCTCTATAGAAAAATTCTGCGATTCTTTTATACTCATTATCAACTAAAGATAAATCTTGGGTAATTAAATATAGCTCGTGGTGTAAGTGTCTATGGTATGTAAGCCACCATATTAATACCTCATCTTTACTAACAAAAAAATTATGAATTTCATCTATAACAAATATAACATTAAACAAATAAAAAGATTTTGCAGTCTCTATCAGCTCAGAATCTGGAGCATTAAGCTTATACATATTATATAAAAGGCTTAGCTTCTCTTTTAAAGGCTCAAGCTCTAATTTGCGTATCTTATCACTAGAATCAAAATTAAACTCATTAATATTGGTATATCCAAAATCATACTGCTTTTGCTCTTTTTGCTTGGTAAAGCGAGAGAAAAAATTTGTCTTTTTAGTGCGTATAAATTTATCATATAGTATATAAACGCCATAATAGCTTTTACCGCTACCTGGATTGCCAACTATATAATGAATTGCCATTATTTTTTCCCAACACCGGTTTTTATAAGCAGATCATAAAGATATTTGATTTGATTAAATACTAAATTTTTAGCTTTAAAAATTAAAACAATAGTCAAAAATACAAGCAATAAATAAAACAAAGGGCTTACTATATTATAGGCATCAACAAAGGCTTTCCAAACACCGCTAGCCGACATAACCGACAAGAAAAACTGCAAATTTTTGTCAGAACTACGCATAATATCAAGCATATTCTCATTAACAATATTTACCAAGTTAAATAAACCAGAAAGTAAATTTAAAAATTCTATAAATACATAAGTAAAAACATAGGCAACAAAACCTATAATTATAGGATATAAAATAGTAAGTAAAACAACTTTTCTACCGAAGAAACCAGCTATAAATTCAACAACGGAAGTAAATAAAAATCCTATAAAACCTATCAAAGCTTGGATAGCTGCAACCATTTCAATCTCCTAGAATGTGGCTAGTAGCATTATTAATATTTTTATGAAAAATATCACGCTAAGCGATAAAATAGATAAAAAGGTTATTGAATAAACCAAACCATTTACGGAATACAAAGGAGTGCATAAATCGATTGAAAAATTAATCGGATAAGGGCTACTATATGAAAAATCCAAAGGACAAGTAGCAACAGTAGTAGCAGAGATACTACCAAAAGGCTTAAGAGAATCTTTAACGGAATTAACGCTATTTTCTAAATTTGTTAACATTTCATCTAAAGAGTTGCCAAGATCAAAAAAGCTATCAAATATACCATCAAATACACTAACTAAACCACCAAGAGCGCCTTCAACAGCTTCTTTATCCGTATTGCCTATACCTTCACCTTCTTGCTCTCCGCCTTGTTCTGCTCCATTGCCATCAGTGCCATCAGTGCCAACGCCACCCGAACCACTACCGCCACCTGGCTTATTACCGCTAGTAGAGTTAGAATCGCTTGAACCATTACCGCCAACAGTCGTTTCAGTTTGAGTAAAGCTCTCACCATCATTATCACCACTATTTGAACCACTTGAGCTTCCGCCAGTTATATCGGTACTTGAACCGCTTGAGCTTCCGCTATTTCCTTGATTTGTTGTAGAGCCATTCTCTTGATTATCAGTAGAACCACCGCTAGGCTTATCAGTGTTATTATCTTTATTATCGACTTCAGGAGCCTTTTTAAATAAATCATCTGGCAATTGAATCATATTGCTATAATTAGCACAATAATACATTATAGAACTAGTGCCAGGAGCATAAGGATCAGCACCGGTAATAGTAAAACTTGAGCCTTTAAATTCACAATAGGCTTTTGCGATATCATAATTGCTAGTAGCGCCAGTAACAACTAAACATTTGCCATCATCAAATTGAAATTTAAATTCTGAATCGCTAACATCATAATCAGTACAATCCTTAAAACATAAACCAGTATTAGGATTAAATTTACTACCTACAGGACAAGTATATCTAGTTGAATTTGCAGTAATAGAAAAAGAGTATTTTGCGCTTGTAAAAAAATTATCAACACCATCAAAAAATCCACTATCATTAATAGACTCTTCCACTTTATAAGGATAAAAATAGATGAATTTTCTCAAATCATAATTATAATAAATATTATCAGAAACAGTTAAAACAACTTTATAATTCAAATTATCGTAATAAAGATACTCGGCCCTTAATTCATCGCAATCTTGACCACACTCAGGTTCTAAATAAAATTCATAATAAGGATCACGATGATTAGCCCTACCCCAAACAGCAGAATAAGAACCATTTATATAAGTAGGATCAAAATAAGCCCTATTAACTGAATCTAGCATAGAATATGATTCAAAATTAGAATCAGAGCCTAGCACAATTACCCCATAACCATTTTCATCTACAATACAAGGAGAGCTTTTACTAGTAAAAACATTATAGCAACTCGAATAAACTTTATCATTAAATATAAGATCATTCTTATAATAAGTATCATAATAATCTCCATCGTCTACAACGCTAGTATTATTATAATTAGAATATAAGGAATAATCATATCCATCATCCTTTATGGGATTAAAGGAATCACTAGTTACAACATTATAAGAATAAGAGTATAAATTTGTCAGTAACAACAATAATAAATATATATATCTCATCGTAACGACTTATTAGCTATTAATACAAATGCAAGTAAAAAAGGAACAGCAGTAATCGTAAAATAGAAAAATATAGAGAAGAAATAATCAAATGAAGCAGAGCCAGTAATTGTTAAAATATCCATATTAAGCCCTTAAATTAGAGATAACAAACAAAGTAATCAAGAAAATTGAAAAACCGCACAATATGCCAGTAAAACCCATTAGAAAATTATAATCATCGAAAGCTAAGCCAGTGATATGCCCAGTCATCATTTTTATTCCTTATCAAATACTTTAAAAACATATAGAAGCGATTTAACAGCAAACAAAGCCACAAGAATAACACCAAAAAAGGAACTTTCAAAAAAAATCAAATTTTGAATATCTATATCCATAAAGCCACCAAAACAATCTTAAACAGCGCTCTAAAAAGACAACTTAGCCCAGTTAAATATTTTATTCGCGCTGCACCACAAAAAATGCGAAGCGTTCTTAAAATTTCAAGAAAGCTAAACGCATTTTTTGTGGCTTAAGAAAATAAATCCAATAGGATTTAATTAAGCACCTGAAAACATTCTGATAACTCTTTTTAAGCCCCAGATTGTAGCAATTGCAGTTAAAATAACACCAAATGCAGCAAATACTATGCTTAAATCTACATTACCAGTAATAGCGCCATTAGATGGATCAACAGTAATCGCAGCATTAGCAAGCGAAGCCATAGACATTAAGCCAAAAGCGCTAATAGAAGCTTTAGTAAGCAATCCTTTTTTCATCTGAACCCCTTTCTAAAAAATTAAGAGATAGAAAATCTCAATCAAGCCCTAAAATTCTGTTAGGGCTTTTTTCAAATTTACTTCTTAATCGCAACCTTATCTAGATTATCCATATCAACGCCTTTAATCTCAAATACATTCACTTCATAAGTGCCATCAGTCTTGCGAACTGGTATATCACCGCTTATAAATATAGGTTGAGAGCTAATCAAAGTAGATTGAATCAAATTTGCCAATTTACCAGCTTTAAGATCTGAATCACAACTTATTTTAAAAGATAATTGTCTATCATAGGAGTTAGCAAACATTGTTTTATCATTTTCAATATTACTTTGATAAATATTAGTAGAAAAAATACGAACACTAGCTGAATAGCTAATCAACTCGCCATCATCATTTTTAATCTGACCTGAACCAGTAGCCTTAACAAAGCCTTTGGTAACTTCATAACTAATACGAAATTGTTCTTGTAAAATCACGGTAAATCCTTTAAAAAATATAATCGGTAAAAATTACACCCTAGAGATCTACCGATAAAAAAACTAGGGCGGAGTAAGTTTTTAGAGATTTCAGCTCCAGCGCATTATCGTAACGCCAAACGCAAAATAAAATTACAAAAACGACTTACACTCATCTCTTTTATTCTGACTGCGTTTTTGGTTAGTTTGTAAAAATTTCATATTTATGATAGAATTTAATAAATATGAAATATATTCAACTATTACAATGAAATTATTTCATAAATAAGCTTAATTTAAAATAAAATAACGAAAAGTTTTCATATATGATAAATAAAACAGAATTGGCAAAAGAACTACAAATAGAGCTTAGAACATTGTATAATTGGGAAAAAAATAGACCTGCATTATATAATTTTTTAATAAAAAATTTTCAAAAAGAAAATGAAAATAATTCAAAAATTAAAGAATTAAATGAATATTTTTCAAGATTAAATGAGAAAGAACAAGAATTTTATATATCTGATATAAAAACAAGACTATTAAGAAAGGAAATAGAGTAAATGCTTACACATATTATATGTTTCTGTCTTGGAAGTATATTAACTAGTGGATATTTTTACATAGAGATAAAAAAATTAAAAAAGCAAAAAGAGCAAGAAAAAATAGAAAAAGAAAAATACATAAAAGAATTAAAACAAGCAAATATAGACAAAGGTGCTAAATATGAATTTCAAATAGGAAGACATTTTAAAGGATTGGGATACAAAATATATATGAAAGGAATGAAAGAAGGAAAAAAAGATATGGGAATAGATATAATAGCATATAAAGATAAAGAAGTATTATTAATACAATGCAAAAATTCAATATATCCACTAAAACAAGATATAATAAGAAAATTCATAGGGGATTGCCATATGTATGAAAAAGAAAATAATAAGTACTTAAATAATAAAATTATAAAAAGAGTGATAGTTTCTAACTCAAATATGGATAAAGGATGCGAATTATATTTTAAACAGCATAAAGTAGAATGCGACTTTTTACAAATTAAAGAAAATTAACAGCTTATATGATTTAAATAAGCTCAAAAAACTCATAACCCGAGGGTCGGGGGTTCAAGTCCCTCTCTCGCAACCAATATCCATAAAATCAGATTTTAAAATATATAATTTATTTCTTATAAGATACTTAAATTTTACTTTACTGATTTTAACATATTTTCAATAACACTTAGCGACATTTTCATATCTTTAGTTATATACCTTTGAGTCGTGGCAATATTAGTATGCCCTAAACAATAACTAACTAATTCAACAGATGATCCTAAATGATTTATAGAATAAGTTGCTATCAAGTGTCTTATATCGTGTAATCTAAGCTTAGGTAGATTATTGGTTTTTAACAATCTGTGCCAAGATTTACGCAAATCAACATATTTATTATTAGTAGCTGGATTGATAAAAACATAACTATCAGCACAATACAAACCAGACTTAATAAGAGCTACATATCTTTTATAAAGTCTATGATATAAACCATCGCTCATCAAATATATCATAGTTCTTTTAGCCTTATTGATTTGAAAAGGTATAGAATAAGTCTTATTTTTCAAATTTATATCAGACCATTTTAAAGACAATACTTCGTTTTTTCTCCTACCGTGCAATAAGAAATAAAATATATCACTAGTTGGAGCGGTATTATTTACTATAGCTTTTATGATATTCTTTTGCGTTTTTACTGAGTGGTTAAAATAAATTTTATTATCAAATTTTGGCAACTCTACAAAGTCGCAAGGATTTTTAGCTATAAGCTCCAGCTTGATTGCAAATTTAAAAATTACCTTTAATTTAGTTAAAATATTCTTAACAGTCTTTATCTTATACCCATTCCTAATCAAATCATTACAAAAACCTTGAATATCCAAAAAGCCAATCATATTAATCTCATTAAGCCCCAAACCTTGCTTAATGTGCTTATTATATGTGGCTATATCGCTTTTTAATGTAGATGGACGCAGTAAGAATTCATAGTATATCAGATACTTCTCAAAAACTTCATTTAAAATCATAGTAAATCACTCCATCGCAATCAACGCCAAAATTTTCAAACACAGCATTTAAATTATTTAATCTATTTTTACCGCAGAATATACCCATTTTCTTTTTACAAGTTCATTTTCTACATATGCAAAGTGTTGTAAATTACAAGTATTAGTATCAAGGCTACGATAATAACTTAACAAGGTATAATCTTTCATATTTGTAACTATAGGCTTACTCTCAAAGAAAATTTTGCTGGATTTATCTTTTATAGTCGGCTTTTCATATACACGATAAATTCTATCTATATCTTGGGGTTTTTCTTTATGGTAGTAGTGAATAATATTATCACCTATAGAGTGCTTTACAACTCCATCAACGCAAGATATAGTCTCGCCACTATGGATATTTTGAAGCAAAAAATAAGTTTCATCAAAATTCCACTCGCAGTGCCATTCAGACATTGATTTTATACTGCATAAATTATAAAAATCCTTGTAAAAAAAGTTGATTTTTCTATATATCCATAGCGGAATTTGGTGCTTAGAGCTGATAAAACGGCGAACCTTATATTTAACATACCAAGCAGTATTATAGTCTAGATTGTCACGCTCATTAAAATTTATAAAAGTTTTATTAATATATTTTAAAATATAACCAGTAGGATTATTTAAGCTCCATTGAAAACCATTAATTTCGCCATTAGATATCTGATTTTTTGTTAAATAATTTTGCCTTAAATTTTGTGGAGCGTAAAATATATCCTTAAAAGTCTTAAATATATACTCGTGTGCATATTGCGGATAACTAATTAAAGCGTGGATATGCGGAACGCCATCTTTTTTGTGTGGCTCAAAAGAGCGGATATAATACTTAGTCAAATTCTTATATTTGCGGTGTATGCGAACTATAAATAAATTCCACTGGTAATTAAGCAAATTTATCAAATCTTTAATATTTATATCATTAGGACAATTTTTCATCTTATATTTAAACTCTTCACTTAATAAATCCCTATCCTTAGCCTTAAACCTACTAAAATCACCCATAAGGGCATCTCTAAAGCAACCATTAAGCGTAATTGTCAAAAAACTAGATTTTAATCCTTGGTTAAATGAAAAATCATTAATTGTATTTACACGATTATTTAACTCAGCATAATATCTACTAGAAAAATTGGCAGAATACGAACAATCAAGCAAAGTTTTGACTTCACCACTCTCATCATCTACTTTATAAATTTGAGATTTGAGCCATAATCTTTGGCTTTGTAGCTTGGCATTCGCCAACTCCAAATCAGCTTCACTGATTCCAAAGCTTAAAGGTAAGACTTTTTTATTAATTTGACAAGCCGCCGATTTATTCGCGCCGCGCTCGTTCCTCGCGCTGCGCTCATAGTCGGCGTTAGCGGCGGCAGTCATTAAAAAATTTGACCTTAGCATTTTGAATCACTCGCTTAAAACACTTCAATAGATATAGAGATAATAGAGTTGCTAACTTCAACTTTTTCAGTAGAGAATAAATACTTTAAGAGCCATATATCTTTTAAGATTGGGATACCGGTTCTATTTATATTTTCTATTTGCTCGTTAATTCCGCTAAGAACTAAAATATCTCCCTTTTTTAGCTTATAATTAGACTTTAACTCCTTTTTAGTCGTAGTAGGCGTTAAATTATCAGTATTAATCAAATTCTCATATACAAAATGTATATCTGTATATACAAATTCATCAATAATTCTAGGCTTTAAGGTAAGCTTTAAACCGACATCTTTATATTCAAAATTCTCTTGAGTAGAGCTTTGCGAGTCTTGAACTTGCCTAATAGAAGTGCGAAAAGGAATATTTCTAACATTGGAAAAATAAACGGAAGTATTATTCTTAGCCACCAAAAAAGGGCTAGATTTTATCTTGGTAATTGAATTGGAATCTAAAAATTTTAACACGCCATAAAACTTAGAGCTTTGATTACTAACATTAGTATTAGAAGTATAAGGAACAGTCAGCAAATTAAAAAAATACCTAAAATCTACACTATCGACACCTTTAAGCAATGAATTTATCTCAGTTCCCCTAGAACGCAACTCATCTAAATTGGTCTCTAAAATAGTAATCTTAAAATTTACTTGATCAAAGTCCTTTTTATCTAGCATAGACAATGCTGATAATATCTCGCTATACTCCTTATCAGTAGCCTTAAAAGCAACGGCATTATCTTGGCTAATATAAGTAGCATTTCTATCATACATATTGATTATGCTATTTGCTTCATCAAAACTATTATTCTTAAGCTTGATATAGAACAAATTTGAAAGCTCTTGATTGTTGCTAGCAGTCAGATTCTCATCTACCCTATCAACATAATAAAAATCATCAAATTTTAAAAGCCTAAAGCCAGATACTTCTATCATCTTTTTAAAAACCGGCAAATCAATTTCAGAATTTGAATAAGGCGAGAAAAAATAAAAGTCCTTGGCTTTTATATCACCACTAATCAAAATTTCTATCTTTGAATTTGTAGAAGCTATATTGGCAAAATCAAGCAAATTATTCTTAATTATTGCGGCCTGAGAGAGTTGGCAAAAAAATGCTAGAACCACTAGCAAACGAAGGGTTTTTAAAATCATCGGTTAATCCTTTAGAATTTTTATTTGTATTAAGTGTAATATTTAATACTTTAAAAACATCATCTTTAATGATAATGTTGGTTTCAACGCTATTTTTAGATTTAATAGAATCAATCTTATACAAAATTTCAGTTTTACTTAAAAGGTAGCTTAAGAGTCTTACATCAAACAAGTCATCACTATTATCAAATTTACAATCAAAAACAACACAAGTATATTTATAATAAAAACCTAAAGTATCATCTATTTTATTGCTAGGTAAATTTTGTCTAATGCTAGTGATTACTTTGGTTTTATTACTATCAGTAAATTTTTGACTTGGTTTGCTCGTATCATCTGATGGAGTAACAAAAGATTTAAGCATATAGAATAGAAAAAATGTAAAAATAAGTAAAAAGCACGAAATATAAAGAAATTTTCTCAAATAACTACTTCGTATATTATCATTACCACTATGATATAAATTAAAAACTTCTTGAATGAAATCAATGTGGAATCTACGGACTAAATCTTTTTCATATAATCTATAACTGGTATATTGGAAATATCTAAATTTCTTACTAAAAAATCTTTTTGAGCTATCGACAGCTCTATAGAAAAATTCTGCGATTCTTTTATACTCATTATCAACTAAAGATAAATCTTGGGTAATTAAATATAGCTCGTGGTGTAAGTGTCTATGGTATGTAAGCCACCATATTAATACCTCATCTTTACTAACAAAAAAATTATGAATTTCATCTATAACAAATATAACATTAAACAAATAAAAAGATTTTGCAGTCTCTATCAGCTCAGAATCTGGAGCATTAAGCTTATACATATTATATAAAAGGCTTAGCTTCTCTTTTAAAGGCTCAAGCTCTAATTTGCGTATCTTATCACTAGAATCAAAATTAAACTCATTAATATTGGTATATCCAAAATCATACTGCTTTTGCTCTTTTTGCTTGGTAAAGCGAGAGAAAAAATTTGTCTTTTTAGTGCGTATAAATTTATCATATAGTATATAAACGCCATAATAGCTTTTACCGCTACCTGGATTGCCAACTATATAATGAATTGCCATTATTTTTTCCCAACACCGGTTTTTATAAGCAGATCATAAAGATATTTGATTTGATTAAATACTAAATTTTTAGCTTTAAAAATTAAAACAATAGTCAAAAATACAAGCAATAAATAAAACAAAGGGCTTACTATATTATAGGCATCAACAAAGGCTTTCCAAACACCGCTAGCCGACATAACCGACAAGAAAAACTGCAAATTTTTGTCAGAACTACGCATAATATCAAGCATATTCTCATTAACAATATTTACCAAGTTAAATAAACCAGAAAGTAAATTTAAAAATTCTATAAATACATAAGTAAAAACATAGGCAACAAAACCTATAATTATAGGATATAAAATAGTAAGTAAAACAACTTTTCTACCGAAGAAACCAGCTATAAATTCAACAACGGAAGTAAATAAAAATCCTATAAAACCTATCAAAGCTTGGATAGCTGCAACCATTTCAATCTCCTAGAATGTGGCTAGTAGCATTATTAATATTTTTATGAAAAATATCACGCTAAGCGATAAAATAGATAAAAAGGTTATTGAATAAACCAAACCATTTACGGAATACAAAGGAGTGCATAAATCGATTGAAAAATTAATCGGATAAGGGCTACTATATGAAAAATCCAAAGGACAAGTAGCAACAGTAGTAGCAGAGATACTACCAAAAGGCTTAAGAGAATCTTTAACGGAATTAACGCTATTTTCTAAATTTGTTAACATTTCATCTAAAGAGTTGCCAAGATCAAAAAAGCTATCAAATATACCATCAAATACACTAACTAAACCACCAAGAGCGCCTTCAACAGCTTCTTTATCCGTATTGCCTATACCTTCACCTTCTTGCTCTCCGCCTTGTTCTGCTCCATTGCCATCAGTGCCATCAGTGCCAACGCCACCCGAACCACTACCGCCACCTGGCTTATTACCGCTAGTAGAGTTAGAATCGCTTGAACCATTACCGCCAACAGTCGTTTCAGTTTGAGTAAAGCTCTCACCATCATTATCACCACTATTTGAACCACTTGAGCTTCCGCCAGTTATATCGGTACTTGAACCGCTTGAGCTTCCGCTATTTCCTTGATTTGTTGTAGAGCCATTCTCTTGATTATCAGTAGAACCACCGCTAGGCTTATCAGTGTTATTATCTTTATTATCGACTTCAGGAGCCTTTTTAAATAAATCATCTGGCAATTGAATCATATTGCTATAATTAGCACAATAATACATTATAGAACTAGTGCCAGGAGCATAAGGATCAGCACCGGTAATAGTAAAACTTGAGCCTTTAAATTCACAATAGGCTTTTGCGATATCATAATTGCTAGTAGCGCCAGTAACAACTAAACATTTGCCATCATCAAATTGAAATTTAAATTCTGAATCGCTAACATCATAATCAGTACAATCCTTAAAACATAAACCAGTATTAGGATTAAATTTACTACCTACAGGACAAGTATATCTAGTTGAATTTGCAGTAATAGAAAAAGAGTATTTTGCGCTTGTAAAAAAATTATCAACACCATCAAAAAATCCACTATCATTAATAGACTCTTCCACTTTATAAGGATAAAAATAGATGAATTTTCTCAAATCATAATTATAATAAATATTATCAGAAACAGTTAAAACAACTTTATAATTCAAATTATCGTAATAAAGATACTCGGCCCTTAATTCATCGCAATCTTGACCACACTCAGGTTCTAAATAAAATTCATAATAAGGATCACGATGATTAGCCCTACCCCAAACAGCAGAATAAGAACCATTTATATAAGTAGGATCAAAATAAGCCCTATTAACTGAATCTAGCATAGAATATGATTCAAAATTAGAATCAGAGCCTAGCACAATTACCCCATAACCATTTTCATCTACAATACAAGGAGAGCTTTTACTAGTAAAAACATTATAGCAACTCGAATAAACTTTATCATTAAATATAAGATCATTCTTATAATAAGTATCATAATAATCTCCATCGTCTACAACGCTAGTATTATTATAATTAGAATATAAGGAATAATCATATCCATCATCCTTTATGGGATTAAAGGAATCACTAGTTACAACATTATAAGAATAAGAGTATAAATTTGTCAGTAACAACAATAATAAATATATATATCTCATCGTAACGACTTATTAGCTATTAATACAAATGCAAGTAAAAAAGGAACAGCAGTAATCGTAAAATAGAAAAATATAGAGAAGAAATAATCAAATGAAGCAGAGCCAGTAATTGTTAAAATATCCATATTAAGCCCTTAAATTAGAGATAACAAACAAAGTAATCAAGAAAATTGAAAAACCGCACAATATGCCAGTAAAACCCATTAGAAAATTATAATCATCGAAAGCTAAGCCAGTGATATGCCCAGTCATCATTTTTATTCCTTATCAAATACTTTAAAAACATATAGAAGCGATTTAACAGCAAACAAAGCCACAAGAATAACACCAAAAAAGGAACTTTCAAAAAAAATCAAATTTTGAATATCTATATCCATAAAGCCACCAAAACAATCTTAAACAGCGCTCTAAAAAGACAACTTAGCCCAGTTAAATATTTTATTCGCGCTGCACCACAAAAAATGCGAAGCGTTCTTAAAATTTCAAGAAAGCTAAACGCATTTTTTGTGGCTTAAGAAAATAAATCCAATAGGATTTAATTAAGCACCTGAAAACATTCTGATAACTCTTTTTAAGCCCCAGATTGTAGCAATTGCAGTTAAAATAACACCAAATGCAGCAAATACTATGCTTAAATCTACATTACCAGTAATAGCGCCATTAGATGGATCAACAGTAATCGCAGCATTAGCAAGCGAAGCCATAGACATTAAGCCAAAAGCGCTAATAGAAGCTTTAGTAAGCAATCCTTTTTTCATCTGAACCCCTTTCTAAAAAATTAAGAGATAGAAAATCTCAATCAAGCCCTAAAATTCTGTTAGGGCTTTTTTCAAATTTACTTCTTAATCGCAACCTTATCTAGATTATCCATATCAACGCCTTTAATCTCAAATACATTCACTTCATAAGTGCCATCAGTCTTGCGAACTGGTATATCACCGCTTATAAATATAGGTTGAGAGCTAATCAAAGTAGATTGAATCAAATTTGCCAATTTACCAGCTTTAAGATCTGAATCACAACTTATTTTAAAAGATAATTGTCTATCATAGGAGTTAGCAAACATTGTTTTATCATTTTCAATATTACTTTGATAAATATTAGTAGAAAAAATACGAACACTAGCTGAATAGCTAATCAACTCGCCATCATCATTTTTAATCTGACCTGAACCAGTAGCCTTAACAAAGCCTTTGGTAACTTCATAACTAATACGAAATTGTTCTTGTAAAATCACGGTAAATCCTTTAAAAAATATAATCGGTAAAAATTACACCCTAGAGATCTACCGATAAAAAAACTAGGGCGGAGTAAGTTTTTAGAGATTTCAGCTCCAGCGCATTATCGTAACGCCAAACGCAAAATAAAATTACAAAAACGACTTACACTCATCTCTTTTATTCTGACTGCGTTTTTGGTTAGTTTGTAAAAATTTCATATTTATGATAGAATTTAATAAATATGAAATATATTCAACTATTACAATGAAATTATTTCATAAATAAGCTTAATTTAAAATAAAATAACGAAAAGTTTTCATATATGATAAATAAAACAGAATTGGCAAAAGAACTACAAATAGAGCTTAGAACATTGTATAATTGGGAAAAAAATAGACCTGCATTATATAATTTTTTAATAAAAAATTTTCAAAAAGAAAATGAAAATAATTCAAAAATTAAAGAATTAAATGAATATTTTTCAAGATTAAATGAGAAAGAACAAGAATTTTATATATCTGATATAAAAACAAGACTATTAAGAAAGGAAATAGAGTAAATGCTTACACATATTATATGTTTCTGTCTTGGAAGTATATTAACTAGTGGATATTTTTACATAGAGATAAAAAAATTAAAAAAGCAAAAAGAGCAAGAAAAAATAGAAAAAGAAAAATACATAAAAGAATTAAAACAAGCAAATATAGACAAAGGTGCTAAATATGAATTTCAAATAGGAAGACATTTTAAAGGATTGGGATACAAAATATATATGAAAGGAATGAAAGAAGGAAAAAAAGATATGGGAATAGATATAATAGCATATAAAGATAAAGAAGTATTATTAATACAATGCAAAAATTCAATATATCCACTAAAACAAGATATAATAAGAAAATTCATAGGGGATTGCCATATGTATGAAAAAGAAAATAATAAGTACTTAAATAATAAAATTATAAAAAGAGTGATAGTTTCTAACTCAAATATGGATAAAGGATGCGAATTATATTTTAAACAGCATAAAGTAGAATGCGACTTTTTACAAATTAAAGAAAATTAACAGCTTATATGATTTAAATAAGCTCAAAAAACTCATAACCCGAGGGTCGGGGGTTCAAGTCCCTCTCTCGCAACCAATATCCATAA
>SAMEA3663025__coassemble_193_pt1 | contig 18490 bp, 16 predicted proteins | sample SAMEA3663025__metabat2_high_PE_005 | metagenome-assembled genome bin SAMEA3663025 (sample SAMEA3663025) | pig gut metagenome | biome: pig gut; feature: pig-associated habitat; material: faeces | place: France | collected 2012 | reverse complement strand
GTAATGGCTGCTAAGGCTTATGCGAATGAGCCAAGTGTGGTAAATGATGTAGGAACTCCAAATTTATTAACATATCAAGATTTCCAAATTGGTGCTAATGAGTATCTATTTGATGGTGGTTATATCTTAAATGGCGATATATCTAAGGTATTTGAAGTAGATGAGAGCAAAATCACCGAAGAAGCGACTCGCTCATGGTATAAAAACGACGCTCCACTTCACCCTTATGATGGTGATACTACGCCAAATTACACAGGATTTAAAGATGCTAAAACTCTAAATGCTAAGGGCGAAATGGAAGATTCTAAAGTCTTTGATTTAGATGGTAAATATAGCTGGATTAAAGCCCCAAGATATGATAGTTTGCCTATGCAAGTTGGCCCACTAGCGAATATAGTTGTAAATTACGCTAAAGGCAATAAAAATGTAGTGCCAGTAGTGGATAAATTCCTAGCTGAAACTGGCTTACCAGTAAGTGCTGTTTTATCTACTTTAGGTAGAACTGCATGCAGAATGATTGAGGCAAAAATCATTGCTGATAATGCTTTAAAAGCACTAAATAATCTAATTGAGAATTTAAAAGTTGATGATAGCACATGTGCTAAATATCAAATAGATAGCAAAAAAGAGTATAAAGGTAGATTTATAGGTAATGTGCCAAGAGGTATGTTAAGCCACTGGTGTAGGATTAAAAATGGAGTGATTGAAAATTGGCAAGCTGTAGTTCCATCTACATGGAACGCAAGTCCAAAGGATGCTAAAGGTCAAATGGGTAGCTATGAGGCTTGTTTGATTGGTCTTAAAATCGCTGATTTAAAACAGCCTTTAGAGATAATACGCAAAATTCACTCTTATGATCCTTGTATAGCGTGTGCTGTCCATGTAATGGATACAAAAGGCAATGAATTAAGTAGCTATAAAGTTAATCCGAATTTAATCTAAGGAGCAGATATGAAAAATAGTAAAAAACATATCGCTGATTATGAATTTAGCATAGGATTACGCCTTACGCACTGGATTAGAGCTATATCTATTGTGGTTTTGAGTGTGAGCGGATTTTATCTTGCTTATGTCTTTGTAAGTCCTGCTATAACAGGTGAGCCTATAAATTTCATGAATGCTAAATGGCGTGCTGTTCATCAAATAGCTGGATTTATACTAATAGGTTGTTTTATCTTTAAGACATATCTATTTTTCTTTGATAAACAAAGCCATATTGAAAGAGTGAGTGTAAAGAATTTTTTAGATATTAAAGTTTGGATTGCTCAAATTAAATATTATCTATTCTTAGGCAAGCATCCTCATATTCAAGGAACCTATAATCCACTACAATTTGCCTCTTATATATTCTTTTATATTGTGCTTTTTGTGATCTGCTTGACTGGCTTGATTTTATATGTCAATGTATATCATGAAGGACTTGGCGGGTTGCTTTATACGCCTATGAAAGTTATTGAGGCTTGGATGGGAGGACTTGCTAATGTGCGTCAAATTCACCATATTGCTATGTGGATTATCTTTATATTTATGGTAGTTCATATCTATATGGCTGTATTTAACGCTATAAAAGGCAAAGATGGTGCTATGGATGCGATAATCAGCGGCTACAAATTCCCAAAAGAGAAGTAGATGCGTGTTTTAATCCTAGGAGTAGGAAATGTAATGTTCGCCGACGAAGGTGTCGGCGTTCATTTTGTTAAGATGATTGAGAATAACTTTAAATTTAACTCCAAAGAACATAATTTAAAATTTGTAGATGGCGGTACTTTAGCAAATCATTTAACTCCGATAATGGCTGATAGCGATTATTTAATAGTAGTTGATTGCATTGATGCTGATGGTGGGCAGATAGGAGATGTATATTTCTTTGATTTTGATGATATGCCAAAGAGCATTAATTGGTCTGGTTCAGCACACGAAGTAGAGATGCTTCAAACTATTGAAATGATGGATTTAGTAGGCGATAGACCGCAAACTAAAATAATAGGTGTAATACCTAGGAGAATTGTTCCAATGAGTTTTGAGCTTAGCGATGAGATTAAAAAATCTACGAATTTAATGGAAAAAATAATCTTAAAAGAGCTTTCAAATTTAGGTTTTAGCTATGAAAGGATAGATGATAAAGGTGTGCAAGATATGGCTGATGAGTGGAAAAAGGAGCAATTTTGATACTTTGCTTTGAATTTAGTTGTGCAAATGATGGCTCGATTTTAGCGTTTTTTTTAGATTTTTGGGCTAAAAAAAGTGCTTTAAAATACTCCATTACAGCTCAAAATAGATCTATAAAATTATATGTAGAAGGCAATGAAAACGAGCTAGCTAAATTTAGCGATGAGTATATAAATTTAGTTCCGCACTCAATTTTTATTGAAGAGTCCAAGGTTAGTTTAGCTGATGAATTACCAAAAAATAGCGAATTCGAGTTTGATTTTAGTTTTAAAAATATTACTCCAAATGCTTTAAAATCAGATGAAAATGAATTTGGCTTTAAAAGTGATAATATATTTATAGCTAATGCTATAAAAGATATAATGGCTGGTAAAACTGTAAATTATGATGGTTATGAGATATCTAAATTTAGCAGTTTTGATTGTGATTATATACTACCAACAAATCTTAAAAATGCAGCTAAAATTTTTGTATGCGATGAAAAATCTCTAATCGCTCTTGCTAGTTTTGAAAAGCCGGTTATAAATTTGCGTACTAATGCGATATATCGCAGTAATCACAAAGATGCACCGCTATATTTTGATGTTAGAAGCGCTTGGGATATCAATGTTTATAAGATTACTCAAGCCCTAAGTGAAAATGGGATAAATTTTTTATCTATTAAAAGTTTAAAAAATGATATGAAAGTATCAATCTTAGACGAGAGAATTTTAATTATTAGATCTGGAGAGTTTATAAAAACTAAAGAGATGGAGTTTATAAACTCATTTGATGATAAAAATTATGCTCTTTTTGGTCTTTGTGTAAGTGAGTTAGGTGTAGCAAATTCTACAATCGCTAGAGTATTTTTAAGTCAAAAATATAGCGATTTTATCAAAGTTTATAAGGGTGAAGATGTATTTGATATGCTTAGAATTAATTTACCAAATAGCTTTGAAGAAATTTGGCAAAAAATTTCTGAATTCGATGGCGGCGATAGGTTGCTTGCAAACTATCAAAAAGAGTACAAGCTACCAAATGGTACTATAGATTTACCTAATAATTTTTATTCGCTATTTATGATAATTGATCAAATTCTAGGATACAATGGCCAAATTTTAAACTACGCTAGGGATTATAGCGGTTTAAAAGGGGTAAGAATTGATTATAAGATGAGTAGCAAGAGCGAATTTGATTGGGTAAGAGCTATTAGAAGCACGATGAGTTTTAGGCTAGCTGGGGCTGATGCGAAGAATATTAGCTTTGGCTGTTTGGAGAGTTTGGCATTTTTTTTAAGTGATTTTGGTGATATTTTAAAAGATGAGCTAGAGTGCGAAGGTATGATATTTAGCGGAAATCTCTTTGCTAATCCTGTAATTGCAAATTTGGCTTTAAAGTTTTGTAATTCAAATTATAAAAGTAAATTTAGCGGACACTATCCACTTGAGATCAATTAAGATTGAAGTTTTTGGGCTGGTTCAAGGTGTTGGATTTCGCCCTTTTGTCTATTCATTAGCTAAAAATCTTGAGCTAAATGGAACTGTATTAAATGATTCTAGCGGTGTGAAAATTGAGCTTTGTGGCGATGGGAATAATATTGATGAGTTTATATCTAAGCTTAAAATAAATTTGCCTCCACTAGCTAGAATAGATAATATTATTATTAGCAAGAGTGATAAAAAATATGATGATTTTAATATAATTAGCTCGCAAGAAAGTTATAAATTTGCACCGATTTTACCTGATTTTGCTATATGTGATGAGTGTAAATCTGAATTAAAAGATCCTACAAATAGACGATATAATCATCCATTTATCAACTGCACAAACTGCGGCCCTAGATTTTCTTTAATTAAAAGCTTGCCATATGATAGAATAAATACTACAATGGGCAAATTTAATATGTGCAAACAGTGCCAAGATGAGTATAAAGACCCAACTAATCGCCGTTATCATGCTCAACCAGTAGCATGTAAAAACTGCGGTCCAAAGTTAAGCTATAAGAGTTTAAATGGCAAAATTCTTGCAAATGATCAAGAGGCTCTTAAAAGATGTATAGATGATTTAAAAGATGGTAAAATCATAGCTATTAAAGGAGTTGGTGGATTTCATCTTGTTTGCGATGCTCTAAATAGCAAGGCTGTATCATCTCTAAAAGAGCGTAAAAGGCGTCCGCATAAACCTTTAGCCATAATGTGCAAAGATCTTGATATGGCTTGTGATTATGCTTATATTAATGAGAGTGAAGCTAAGATTTTAAACTCAAATTTAAAACCTATTGTTTTATTAAAATCAAAAAATAATCTACCTAAGTCAATATCTAGTGGCATAGGAAGTGTTGGTATATTTTTACCGCCAACTCCACTACATATAATGCTATTAGATAGATTAAATTCTCCAATTATAGCCACTAGCGCAAACCCAAGCAAAGAGCCTATTTTAACAAACTTTGATGAGCTTGCTAGCAGACTTGGTAGTGTGTGTGATTATGCTCTTGATAATGATAGAGATATTGTAAATCCAAGCGATGATAGCATCTGTTTTGAGCTATTTTCAAAGCCAATTTATATTCGAACTTCTCGTGGATTAAAGCCTAATATTACACCTTTGAATTTAGGATTAAAAGATGTGCCAAAAGGGTGCTTTTTAGCGCTTGGGAGTTTGATGAAAAATCAATTTGCTATCTATAAAGATGGCCTTATCTTTAGCTCTCCATATATTGGCGATATGGGCTCTTTAGCAGTGATTAAAAGATTTGATGAGCTGCTAGAGAGTTTTAAGAGTATTTATGGGTTTGAGTTTGATTTTATCATTGGTGATGCTCATCCGCATTTTGGATTTGTAAATAATTTTAAAGATAAAGGGATTTATAAGGTCTATCATCATCATGCTCATGCTCTTAGTGTAATGTTAGAAAATAGCTTAGATTGTGAAGTTTTAGCTCTTAGCTTTGATGGTACTGGATATGGCCAGGACGCTACTATATGGGGTGGCGAAGTGCTAAGATGTAAAGATAATGAGTTTAAAAGAGTTATGCATTTTGATAATTTTGAGCTTATTGGAGTAGATAAAGGGATAAAAAATATCTACTATCTAGCTTACGCAATAGCAAAAAAATACAATCTAAACTCACCAAAAATAGATGCCATAGTGCCTCAAATTCAAAAATCTAATCTAGATAAAATCTTAAAAAATAGATTAAATATAGTAGATACTAGTTCGCTTGGTAGAATTTTTGATGCATTTGCTGCAATTGTGCTAAATTTGCCAGTTATTACCTATGATGCGCAAGCCCCTATGATGCTTGAGGCTTTATATGATGAAAACATAAATGCGGCCTATGAATTTGAAATAGATGGAGATGTAATTAATTATAAAAATGCATTTATAGGCGCTTTAAATGATCCTATGAAAGTAGCAGCTACTGCTTTTATAAATGGAATTTCAAATTTAGCTCTAAAGATTGCTAAAATGCACAGCCTTCCAGTTGTTTTATGCGGTGGAGTATGGCAAAATAGAGCTTTGTTAAAAAGAACTATATCTGAGTTTAGACGCCATGATATTAAATATTATTTGCCAATTAATGAGCCTATGAATGATTCTGGTATTGCTATGGGGCAGATTTACTTTGGCTTAAATCTGCTTAGATATAATACTAAGATTTAATATATAAGATTATTAATTGTTTTAAAATTAAGGAGATATTATGTGTAAAGATTGTGGTTGCAGTATGGGTGGATCGCATCATCATAGTCACGATGATCATCATAATCATCACCATCACGGTCATCATGACCATCCGGTGTTAAATGAAAAAAAGACTATTGAAGTAGTAGAGAAAATATTAAAAGATAATGATCACGAAGCTGCTCACAATAGAGCGCATTTAGACGAATATGGGCTATTGTGTGTGAATTTGATGAGTAGTCCGGGAGCTGGGAAAACCACGCTTTTAGAAGCTACTATAAAATCAAGTGGCCTAAGAGTTGGGGTAGTTGAGGGGGATTTAGAGACCAATATGGATGCTAATCGCATTATAAACGCAGGCGGCAAGGCTCATCAGATTAGCACCGGCCAAACTTGTCATTTAGATGCTTTTATGGTGCATAATGGCTTACACCATTTGCCGCTTAAAGAGCTTGATTTGGTATTTATAGAAAATGTTGGAAATTTAGTTTGCCCAGCTAGTTATGATGTGGGTGCTCACCTTAATGCTGTCTTAATCAGTGTGCCAGAAGGGAGCGATAAGGTAGCTAAATATCCTGTTATGTTTAGGGCGGCTGATATAGTGGTGATAACGAAAACTTCGCTATTAGAGCATTTTGATTTTGATATCAATGAGGTGAAAAAAGAGGCCAAAAAGCTAAATCCAAAAGTTGATATAATAGAAGTCGATAGCAAAACCGGTCTTGGCATAGATAAGTGGATAAATTATCTAAAAATGAAAAAGGAATTAAAATAATGTGTCTTAGCATACCTTCAAAAGTGATATCAATAGATGAGAATAATTTTGCCATTGTTGAAACTCTCGGCGTTAAGCGTGGGGTGAGTTTGGACTTGATAGCTGAGCCTGTATCGGTGGGGGATTATGTGCTGATACATGTAGGCTTTGCGATGGAGAAGATAGATACCAAATACGCTTTAGAGAGCTTAGAGATTTATAAGCAAATAGCAGATGATATGAATAACGGCAAAATACCATCTGATGAAGGCGATATGGGCTTAGCAGCGTTGAAAAATTAAATTTAAAATTAGGTAAATTATGGATTTGATAAATAGTTTTAGAGATAAAGATAAGATTTTAGCCTTAAGCCAGATAATCAAGCAAAGAAGCAAAAAACCATTAAATATTATGGAGATTTGCGGCGGTCATACTCATAGTATAATGAAATTTGGCTTACCACAATTAGTAGGAGAGAATATCAATTTCATCCACGGCCCAGGCTGTCCTGTGTGTATAATGCCTAGAAGTCGCATTGATGAGGCTATAGCGATTGCTAGTATAGATGGGGTGATATTTTGTACCTTAGCTGATATGCTAAGGGTGCCAGGGAGTAAAGGCTCTTTGGCTATGCTTAGGGCTGATGGGGCTGATATTAGGGCTTTATACTCGCCACTTGATACAATCACAATAGCCAAAGAAAATCCAGATAAAAAGGTTGTATTTTTCGCTATTGGATTTGAGACCACCACGCCTATGAGTGCAGTGGTGGTAAAACAAGCTGTTGAGTTAAATTTACAAAATCTATTTATACATATAAACCATGTCACAGTCCCAGCACCAGTAAGGGCTATAATGAGTGATAAAGATGTGAAAATCGATGCGTTTTTGGGTCCATCGCATGTGAGCGTGATTACAGGTAGTAAAATTTATGAAGAGCTAGCAAATGAGTTTAAAACGCCTATTGCGGTGAGCGGATTTGAGCCTTTGGATCTTATGGATAGTATATTAAATTTAGTCAATCAGCATGAAAACGGCACCCATAAGGTCTATAATGAGTATGCTAGAGTGGTTAGCAAAGATGGTAATTCAAAGGCCAAAGAGTTAATAGATAGATATTTTCAGCCGTGTGATTTTGAGTGGAGAGGGCTAGGCGTTATCAAAGATAGCGGATTAAGACTAAGAGATGAGTTTAGCTATTTGGATGCTAAAAAATATTTTAATGTAGAAGTTGGCGAATCTAAGGAGTCTAAGGCCTGTATCTGTGGTGAAATTTTGCGTGGTAAGGCTAAGCCGTATGATTGTAAAGTCTTTGGCAAGGTGTGTAATCCGCAAAATCCTATTGGTAGCTGTATGGTAAGTGGCGAGGGCGCTTGTGCAGCGTATTATAAATATAGCAAAAGAGGATAGATGAAAAAGATATTATTAGCTCATGGTGGTGGTGGGCAAGAGATGAATGAACTCATAAATGGGTTGATTTTTAGGATTTTTGATAATGAAATTTTAGCTCAAAGCAATGATAGTGCGATTTTAAATTTAAGTGGAAAACTCGCATTTAGCACCGATAGCTTCGTAGTAAGCCCTACTAAATTCCCAGGTGGCGATATCGGTAAAATCGCAGTTTGTGGGACGATAAATGACCTAGCAATGGTAGGGGCAAAACCTAGGTATATTAGTTGCGCTTTGATTATAGAAGAGGGGCTTGGTATTGATGAGCTTAAAGAGATCTTAAATAGTATGAAAAGCACAGCTGATGAGGCTGGAGTTAGCATAGTTTGCGGTGATACTAAGGTGGTTAGTAAGGGGAGTTGTGATAAGATTTTTATCAATACTTCAGGTATTGGAGAGATTATCAAAGAGTCTAGAGTGGAGAATTTAAAAAGTTGTGCGAAAATCCTTTTAAGCGGTGATGTAGGTAGGCATGGTGCTGTGATTTTAGCAAATAGAAATGAGCTAAATTTGGATTTGCAAAGCGATTGTAAGCCTTTAAATAATGTAGTTGAAGCGCTTTTAAATGCTAGTATCGCTCCTCTTGCTATGAGAGATGCGACTCGTGGCGGACTCTCAGCTGTCTTAAATGAGTGGGCGAAGGCTTGTGGGCGAGATATCAAAATTAGCGAAGAGAGTATCGCTGTGAGTGATGAGGTGATGGGAATTTGTGAAATTCTTGGTTTTGAGCCATATGAGCTTGCTAATGAGGGAACCTTTGTTTTAGCTATTGATCCTAAAGATGAGATTAAAGCGCTTGAGATTTTAAGAGAATTTGACTCAAATGCAAATACTATTGGCGAGATTTTAGATAGTAATAAAGGTAATGTAATTATACAAAATAGCTATGGAGCATCTAGATTTATGGAGCCACCAAAGGGTGAGTTACTACCTAGAATTTGCTAAAAAGGAGAGTCAATGCATGAACTAGCTATAGTCCAAGATCTATTTAAATTGTGCGAGACAAATGCTATGAAGCATAATGCTACAAAGATAAATAAAGTAGAGATTGAGATAGGAAGATTAAGCGGAGTAGAAGCGCACTATTTACAAAGTGCTTTTGATGCTTTTAAAGCAGATACAATCTGTTCAGACGCTAAGCTTATAATTCATCCAAAAGATATTACGATTAAATGCAACGAGTGCGGTGCTCAAAGTGTGCTTTTAGAAAATGAATTTCTTTGTCCAAAATGTGGTTCAAATTCGCTAGATGTTATTAGCGGTGAAGATATGTATCTAATGCGTCTAGAGATGGAATAGCTAGCAAATTACGCTAGCTAACTCATCTATAGTATATGGTTGGTATAGTTTTGTATCACCAAAGCTGCTTGCGACATCATCAAAATGAGAATTATCACTTATTATAATAATCTTAAAGCCCTTAATCTTTTGCCACTCTTTGATTAAATTTAACTCATTATATGGAAGTTTTTTAACAATTTTTGCTTGAATAAATAAAAAATCAGGTTTATAAAGCATATCTGTTATATGGTTTTTAACACTCTCCCAGCTTGATTCTGGTTGGATATATACCCCAAAAATACTAAGTCCAGCTACAAGAGCAAAAAATCCAGTTTGACTCTCATAGGCTACTAAGGCACTTTTTTGCTCATTTGGTTCGCTGATTTGCGGCTCTTTTAGCTGATGCATTGTAGCGTTAAATGAAAAGATTGAGCTATTGGATTTTACGCTAAATTCAATCTTTGAACCGATTTGTTCAGCATAGCTTGAAGCGATAGAGAGAAATTTATAATTTATATTTCTATTTTTATATTCTAATGCGCTTATAATCTCACTAGTATTCATTTGAGCTGAAGTTTTAATTGAAATTTGATATTCATCTGGATTTTTGGTTGGTTTAATAGTAAATAAAATTGAGCTATTTTTTATGCTTTTATTTACAAAACAAAGAATATTATGAGTTGCATTTGTGATAGCTTTAAAATTTGCACTAAAATACCTAGCTTGTCTTGGAGGGTAGTTAAAGATTATGATATTTTGGTTTTGCGCAGCTTTATCATGAAGTACTCTAAAAAATAACCCCAAGCGCTCGATAATATCACCATTTTCAAGCCTATTATGGAAAAATCTTAAATTTAGTTTAGCTAATCTTTTATCTGATGTACGGATTAGTTTTTGATTTCTATTTTGTACTGGTTTCCTACTAATTACGATTAGTAGCATTACAAAGAAAAATAGTACGCTAAAAGCGACATATTCCTTAATATCTACGCTATTTGCCATTGCAAATTCAGCCATTAAAAGTAAAAATAAAATTCTCATCATATCACCAACATCGCATCACCATAGGAGTAAAATTTATACTCTTTTTCTATAGCTTGTTTGTAAATTTGTTTGACATTTTCTAAGCCCACAAAGCTTGCTACTAACATAATTAGTGTAGATTTTGGTAAGTGGAAATTAGTTAATAGATAGTTTTGTCTTTGTGGTGGATTAGCTGGATGTAAAAATAGATCACATAGTCCATCTTTTACTCCAGTTCTATAAAAGTATTCAATACATCTTGTAACTGTCGTTCCTACGCCAAGAATAGGCTTATTGCTATTTATAGTATTTATTGCCTCATCGCTTATAGTATAGATCTCGCTATGCATTTTATGTTCTCTAATATCGCTAACTTCAACACCTTTAAATGTTCCAGCTCCTACGTGTAGAGTAATATATGAGATGTTGTGTTTGTTTTTTATATCTTGTATCATTTGTTGGCTAAAATGCAAACTAGCAGTTGGCGCAGCTACTGCTCCATCATTTTTAGCAAATATACTTTGATACCATATCTCATCGCTTTTTTGATCAGCTCTTTTGATATATGGAGGGAGTGGGATATGTCCTATTTGATTTAGAATTTGGTATAAATTTTCTGTTTTAATTTCATTACCATTTTGATTAAATTTAACAATTCTATACTCATCTAAAAGCTCTATAACTTCACAACTTAGCCCATTATCAAATTCTAAAATTGTCCCAGCTTTTACTCGACCTTTAATTAAAGTGCTAAATTTACCTTGGCCTAAAGGTTGATTTAATAATAACTCTACAGCTCCGCCACTGGATTTTTTGCCATAGATTCTAGCTTTGATAACTTTAGTATCATTAAAAATAATATCACAATCTGGTAAAAATTCCATCAAATTACCAAATTTTGTATGCGTTATTTTATTGTTAGAGCGTTGATACACTAATAGATTAGCACTCTCTTTTGGATTAGCTGGAGATGATGCAATTAAGCTAGAGGGAAGCTCATAATCATAACTATCTAGATCAAATATATTATTTTTCATCATCAATTTCTTCTTCATCTTCATCTTTTGGTGCTGGATTTACCATTTTAGCTATTAAAATTGATAAAGAATATAGTCCAATTAATGGAATAGCTAGCATAAATTGACTAAGCACATCTGGTGGAGTCATAATCGCTGCAAAAATAAATATCCCAACAATCGCATATCTAAAAAATCCCTTTAAACTCTCATCAGTAATCATACCAATCTTAGCTAAAAAAAATGTAACAACTGGTAGCTCAAAGCTAATTCCAAAAGCTACTACAATCTTAGTAAAAAACCCTACATAATCACCAATGCTAGGGAGTGCTTGAAATAGCGTCCCACCAAAATTTATAAGAAAAGCAAAGCCAACAGGCACTACAAAATAGTAGCAAAACGCAGCCCCTACAATAAACATAATTGTAGCACTTAGCACAAATGGAATTACATATTTTTTCTCATTTTCATATAGTCCTGGAGCGACAAAAAGCCAAAATTGCCAAAAGATTATAGGCAATGCAAGTAAAAGTCCAGCAAAAAATGCTACTTTCATCGCTGTAAAAAATGGTTCAGCTACTTGAGTAAATATGATGTTGCTATTATCTGGCAATACAGCCTTAAGTGGCGCAGTCATAAAATCAAGCAAAGGCGCCCAAAAATTAAAACATATAATAAAACATACTATAACCGATAATGCACTAATTAACAAACGCTTTCTAAGCTCGATTAAATGCGGTCTTAAATCTTCAAACATTATGCCTCTTTTGTGTTTTGAATTTCATTTTTTAGCTCTTTTTGGTTGGAATTTAGGTTGCTATTTATGCTATTTAATGAGCTTAAATTTGGTTTTGGAGGATTGCTTATATTTGCTGGATTATCAGTTATTGTATTTTTAGGTTGTTGTGATTGATCTTCTTCATCATTAAAGTCAAAACCAGCATTTAATTTATTTATAGGATTTAAATTTGATATCTCATTTTGTATATCAGCTAGTGATTTTTGTGTTGAACCTGCTATATTAGTTACATTGCTTTTTAACTCATCAAGCTCTTCAAATGTTAGCTTTTTTCTTACTCCATCTATGCCGCTAGTTAAGCTATCTTTATACTTTTTAGCATCCTCTTTTAATTCGGCTATTTTTATCTCTTGTTCAAATGTGCTTTTAGCTCCATTTATAGTTTGTTTAAATATTTTAAAAAACTTTGCTATATTAACCATCGCACTTGGTAGTTTATCAGGACCTAAGACTATTACAGCAACAATGGCGACTATTAATATTTCACCGATTCCCATTCCTAGCATAAAAATTCCTAAATTTAAATTTAAGCTAGTATTCTACAATTTTTTTGCTTAATAGATATTGATTTTATAGTGTATAGAAGTAAAAAGCCCTAAAAAGGGCTTATGAATTATTTATCTCTTAGACCTAGTTCAGCTATTAATTTAGTATAAGTTTCATATTTAGTAGCTTTTAGGTATTTTAATAGTCTTTTGCGACGACCAACTAGTTTTAATAGACCTAATCTTGAGCTAAAGTCTTTTTTATTTACTTTTAGGTGTTCTGTTAGTTCTGCTATTCTTGTGCTTAGCAGTGCAATTTGAACTTCTGAAGAGCCTGTGTCTCCACTTTTTCTAGCAAATTTTGCAACTATTTGAGCTTTTTTAGCCGTATCTAAAGCCATATTTGACCTCCTGAGCGGTATATAAAATTGAGCGGTGATTATATCATAATAATCAAAAAGTTTGCTTAAAAATAGCATTTGATAGGTTAAATTTGAATTATAAAAATTTATATAGATTAAATTTGGCAATTTTTACTTAAGTTTTATATACTTTTTGCTAAAATCAAAAAATTTTTTACTATTAAAGGTGTTATATGGATTATAAAGATACTCTTTTGTTGCCGGTTACTGATTTTGCAATGAGAGGCAATTTGCCACAAAATGAACCAGCAAGATACGCAAAATGGGATAAAAATAGAGTCTATGATAAGATGAAAAAAACTCGTCAAAATGCATCTGCGAGTTTTAATATTCATGATGGCCCACCATATGCAAATGGTCACCTTCACATAGGTCACGCATTAAATAAAATTTTAAAAGATATAATAGTTAAAACTCACTACTTTTTTGGAGAGAGTGTTAGATTTACTCCAGGATGGGATTGTCATGGATTACCAATTGAACAACAAGTAGAGATGAAACTTGGTGATAAAAAAAAGAGTATGAGTACCGTAGCTATTAGAAGTGAGTGTAGAGACTGGGCTAGTGAATTTATAGAGATTCAAAAAGCTGAGTTTAAATCTCTTGGCGTCATAGGGGATTGGGAAGATCCATATATGACGATGAAATTTAAATTTGAAGCAAATATATATAGAACCCTATGCGAAGTGGCTAAAAAGGGTCTTTTAATAGAAAGAAGTAAGCCTGTATTTTGGAGCTGGGCTGCTAAAAGCGCGCTTGCTGAGGCTGAAGTAGAGTATGCTGATAAAGAAGATTATAGTCTATATGTAGCTTTTGAATTATCAAAATCAGCATCTAAAGCAATAGGAGTTGAAGATGCTAAAGCAGTAATATGGACTACTACTCCATGGACATTAGTAGCTAATCAAGCAATTAGTTTAAATCCAAATGAAATTTACTGTATTACAAAAGAGAAATTAATTTTTGCTAAGCCTTTACTTGAGGTTTTAGTAGCTCAAGGCATTACAAGTGGAGAGATTATTAGTGAGTTTAATTCGCAAAAATTAGAAAATTTACACGCTATAAATCCACTTAATGGCAGAGAGTCTAAATTTATTCTTGGCGAGCATGTCTTAATGGATGGCGGTACAGGATTAGTCCATACTGCACCTGGTCATGGAGAAGATGATTATTTTGCTAGTCTTAGATATGGTATAGAGGTTATAATGCCAGTTGATGAGGCTGGGCTATATGATGAGACGCTAAAACATAATGGTTTATTGCCAGCAGATGTTGTAGATGAGTTTATAGGTATGCATATATTTAAAGCTAATGAGAAAATTATAGAGCTTTTAGGCGATGCAGTAGTTAAAGTAAGTAAATTTACTCACAGCTATCCATTTTGCTGGAGAACGCATAAACCTGTAATTTACAGAGCAACAAAGCAGTGGTTTATTGCTATGGATGAGCCAAAATTAAGCGGCAAAACTCTGCGTCAGACCGCTCTTAAAGCATTAAATAGTGTGAAATTTTATCCAGAAGCTGGGATTAAAAGAATATCATCAATGATAGAAAATCGTCCAGATTGGTGTATTAGTCGTCAGCGTGATTGGGGTGTGCCAATTGCATTTTTTAGAATTAAATCTACTAAAGAAGTTATTTTTGATAGTGAAATTTTAGATCATATAGCTAAGATTTTTGATGAAAAAGGTGCTGATGCTTGGTGGAGTATGAGCATTGAAGAGCTATTACCTAATGGGTGCAAATTTAAGGCTGATGAATTAGAAAAAATTAGCGATATTTTAGATGTTTGGTTTGATAGTGGCTCAACTTGGAATGCTGTGTTAAATAGCAGTGATTATGACGCTGGTGAATATAGTGCTAGTATGTATCTTGAAGGAAGCGACCAGCATCGTGGGTGGTTCCAAAGTTCTCTACTATTAAGCTGTGCTGTAAATGAAAAAGCACCATATAAAAGCGTATTAACTCATGGATTTACCGTAGATAAAAATGGCGAAAAGATGAGTAAATCCAAAGGCAATGTAATAGCTCCAGATGCAGTTGCTAAGGAATTTGGTGTTGAGATCTTGCGTCTATGGGTTAGTTTAAGTGATTATTCAAGTGATTTAAAAATAGGCAATGATATCTTAAAACAAGTAGCCGAACAGTATAGAAAGATTAGAAATACTATAAGATTTTTACTAGCCAATATTAGCGATTTAAAAGAATTTAATTATGAATTTGGCTTGCTAGATAGATGGATTTTAGGTAAGGCAAGTGCGTGCTTTAATGAAGTTAGTAGCTGTTTTAAAAATTATGAGTATTCAAAAGGATTTAATATTTTATTAAATTTCTTAAGCGGCGATTTAAGTGGTATTTATCTAGATATATGCAAGGATAGATTATACTGCGATGCTGTAAATAGCACTAAAAGAGCAAGTTCGCAAACTGCTATGGCTTTAATAACTAAGGCGCTTTTACCGCTTATTGCTCCAACTCTTACATATACAGTAGATGAGGTTATGGAGTATGCACCTAGTATAATCAAAGATGGCAAAAGCGATGTTTTTGATCTAGTTTATGAACCAATTAAATTTGATAGTGCAATTGATGATACATTGCTTAGAGAGAGTAAAGAGAAATTTAATGAAATTATTGACAATCTAAAAAAAGATAAGCTAATTAAAGCTACTTTAGAATTAGAAATTCAAACTAGCAGTGATTCTATATTGGCTCTTGATAAAGATGAAGTAGCTGATTGGTATATGGTAAGTAATTTTGGAGTATTTAGAGTTGATAGTGATATTTTAGCAGAGTTTGCAGTAGATGATCATAGATTCGTTGTTGCTCGTTCGGCTAAATTTAAATGTCCAAGATGCTGGAAATTTAGTGCTCAAAGTGATGAGTGTCTATGTCCTAGATGTGCTGAGGTGATGAGTGCTAACTGAACCAGTTGGGGTTATAACTATAGTTGTTACAATTGCAGTTTTACTAGCCGTTACTGCTATAGGAATAATTTTGGTTAATATATATAAGGAGAAAGAGTGATAAGTCTAAAAGAGGCTATGAAGTTAAGTTCTAGCGATCTAGAGCTACTTCGTAAAGAGCTGATTAATAAAATAGAAAAAACTAAAGAGATAGGTGCATATGTTGAGCAATTGACAAACAGTCCAATTGATGAGAGTTTTGCTGGTGTGCCAATTGCTATAAAAGATAATATTCAAGTAAAAAATTGGGCAATTACAAGCTGTTCAAAAATTTTACAAGGCTACAAAGCACCATATAACGCAACTGTAATTGAGAAGCTAATCTTAGCTGGTTTAGCTCCATTTGGTAGAACAAATATGGATGAGTTTGCTATGGGAAGCACTACTGAGAGTTCATATTATGGTAGAACGCTAAATCCGCTTGATCACTCTAGAGTTCCAGGCGGAAGTAGTGGCGGAAGCGCAGCGGCCGTAGCAGCCGGTATAGCTATAGCGGCTCTTGGTAGTGATACGGGTGGTAGCATACGCCAACCAGCGGCGTTTTGCGGTTGTGTGGGCTTTAAACCTACATATGGTAGGGTCAGTCGATATGGACTTAGCGCCTATTCTAGTAGCTTAGATCAGATTGGGCCAATTACGCAAAATGTAGAAGATGCTGCAATATTATATGATGTTATTGCTGGACATGATAAACTAGATAGCACTAGTGCAAATGTAGATTTTACTCCAGTGGCTCCAAATTTAAATCCAAATAGAAAATTAAAAATAGCTGTAATTAAAAACTATGTTGATGAAGCAAGCGCTCCAGTTAAAGATGCATTAAATTCAACCATAGAGAAGTTAAAAAATGCCGGTCATGAAATTTGCTATAAAGAGTTAGCTAATTCTAAATATGATATTGCCGCATATTATATCATTGCTACAGCTGAAGCTAGTGCAAATTTGAGTCGCTATGATGGCGTAAGATATGGCAATAGAGCCAAGGCTGATAGCTTAGGGCAGATGTATGCGAATACTAGAGGTGAGGGCTTTGGTGCTGAAGTTCAGCGTAGAATGCTTCTTGGGACATTTGTTTTAAGTAGCGGCTACTATGATGCTTACTATATAAAAGCACAAAAGGCAAGAGCATTTATCAAGCGTGAATATGATGACATTTTAAGCGAGGTAGATATAATTTTAATGCCGGTTGCGCCATCTGTGGCATATAAATTTGGTGAATTAAAAGATCCTTTGAGTGCGTATTTGAGTGATATTTATACTATTGGAGTAAATTTAGCAGGCCTTCCAGCTATTACAGTTCCAGTTGCAAATGATGAAAATGGATTAAATATTTCCGCTCAATTAATTGGTGGAGCGTGGCAAGAACAGACAGTTTTAGACGCAGCTTTAAGCTTAGAGAATATAATAAAAGGAAAATAGTATGAAAATCATAAAACGAGCCTTAACATTTGAAGATGTTTTATTAGTCCCACAATACTCTGATATCTTACCAAAACAAGTTGATATTAGATCTAAATTTAGCAAAAATATCGAGTTAAATATACCTGTAGTATCAGCAGCGATGGATACAGTTACAGAGCATAGAACGGCTATTATGATGGCTAGACTTGGTGGAATTGGGGTTATACATAAAAATATGGATCTAGAATCACAAGTAAAAGAGGTAAAAAAGGTCAAAAAAAGTGAAAGTGGCGTAATAATGGATCCTATATCAATCACCGCTGATGCTAGTATCAAAGATGCTTTGGAGTTAATGAGTGATTATAGAATTTCAGGTGTGCCAGTAATTGATGAAAATAGTGTATTAATAGGGATTTTAACAAATCGTGATTTGAGATTTGAGCATAATTATAGTAAAAAAGTAGGCGAAGTGATGACAAAAGCCCCACTCATCACCGCTCCATCGGGATGTACTTTGGATGATGCACAAAAGATATTTTCTACAAATAAAGTTGAAAAGCTACCTATAGTAGATAAAAATGGCAAATTAGAAGGTTTAATAACCATTAAAGATCTTAAAAAACGCAAAGAGTATCCAAACGCTAATAAAGATAAATTTGGCCGCCTTAGAGTTGCTGCAGCAATTGGCGTTGGTCAAATAGATAGAGCTAAAGCTTTAGCCGAAGCTGGGGTTGATGCTTTGGTGATGGATTCTGCTCATGGCCATAGCAAAGGGATTATAGATACCTTAAAAGAGATTAAATCTCAAATAACTGGAGTAGATATCATAGTAGGTAATGTAGCAAATCCTAAAGCTGTAATAGATCTAATCAAAGCCGGAGCCGATGGAGTGAAGGTAGGTATTGGGCCAGGTTCGATATGTACTACTAGAATTGTAGCAGGAGTTGGAGTGCCACAAATTACAGCTATTAGCGATTGTGCTGAGGCGGCTAAGGAATTTAATGTGCCTATTATAGCTGATGGCGGTATTAAATATAGTGGTGATTTTGCTAAGGCTTT
>SAMEA3663025__coassemble_77_pt1 | contig 18713 bp, 21 predicted proteins | sample SAMEA3663025__metabat2_high_PE_005 | metagenome-assembled genome bin SAMEA3663025 (sample SAMEA3663025) | pig gut metagenome | biome: pig gut; feature: pig-associated habitat; material: faeces | place: France | collected 2012 | reverse complement strand
TTAGCTACGGTACACTTTTCTCGGCTAAGCTCCTTAAAAAATGAGAATAAATAGTGCGAATTTTTAAGAAAAATTAGAAATTCATTTTTTATATTTAAAATTTTGGAGATATTCTCTACTCTAGCTACAGCATTACGCATATGCAGCAAGCACTCAGTATCGCTAGCACGGCGTTTATTTGGCACATATGTAACCTCTTCAAAAAACTCAGCCGTACTAATAGCCTTTGGTAGAAGCGAATTTAAACTTAGCTTACTAGCATAAAAATCCCGCACATTCCTAGAAGTACTAAAGACAAAAAGTGTTCTATTTTGCATATAACTCTACTTGATAAAATCCAGTTTTATTATCATCAACTATAATCTTGGCTTTAATCTGCCATCTACCTGCTTTGGTTAAATTTAGATCATTTATAGCCAACTTGCCATTAATATTTTGCCCATTTAGCTCTCTATCAAATTCACTGCTATCTGGACGAGTTAACAATATCTTAGAGCTATATTTAGTAGCATTTGTATCAAATTTGATATTAAAGTTTTGATTTAATGGGACTATTGTGGCAGTTTTACCTTTGCGAAGTTTTTGAATTTCATTTGGCAATATCTTGGTGTTTAGCTCAATTTGCGGAGTTGTATCAAAGGCAAATTCACGATTAAAATTTGCTTGAGCTGCTTGAATTTCATTAAAATTATTATCAACTTTTTGATATTTATCAAAGTAATAATCATCCATATGCACAGGATAATCAAGCGAATAATATATAGTGTAAGCACATGAACATACTATGGCAAATATAGAGATTACAATTCCGTATGGCCAAAATGTTTTACGATTTTGCATTATTAACCCTTATTAAATTTACGAAAAATTAAAACAATAATCACAAGAATAATTGAACCATATATTAGATATCTAAAGATATTTATAGTATCTCTATTTTGTGAGCCTATTGAATTTTCTAAAATAATATTTTTGCTAGCTGCTATTTGATCGGCTATATCAGCATAACCATTTAGCATAGAGGAATTATAGATATCTTTACCTTTATTTTGTGTTAATAGTGGAATTATTGAACCAGTTTGTGGAAATGGGCTTAATACTGCCTCTTTATCAAAAAGCATTAAAGCATCATGTGAAGCAAATATATCAAGCTGACCAGCCTTGCTAGAAAAATCCTTAGGAATAATAGCTAAAACAACATATGGTGCTTGAAGTGTTTTAATATGAGAACTAGCTATATCTTTTAAATTTATCCCTTTTATATTCTCTGCAGTCAATAGATCTAGACTAACTCCAGTTTTGCTCTTAAGTTCTTTACCGATTGAATTTAGCTTAATCTCCACAGCCTCACTGATAATATTAGCATTATCAATTACAGCTCCATACGCACATATATTAAGCAAAGCGGCAATAAAGCCGCTTTTAAGAATATTAAATACTCTCATCCGATGAAAAGACTATTTGGTGTAAGCACTGACCAAGCAGTTATAGCCGCAGCAATCACAAGTCCAATTACAATCAATGATTCTAATAGATTAGACATATTTACTCCTTAATTACCATAACTTCAGCAGCTTTTTCAACACTACTTTTCATCTCTACAGATGTAGGATTTACTAGTTTATATGGCTTTTGCATTACATCTTGCTGAGCCACTATACCTAGATATGTAAGCACAACTAATATAGATAGCAAAAGAGCAGTAGCAATCAGCATACCAGTAACTCCGCTTAATGAAAATACAGATCTATTTGTGTTTTCCATATTATTCTCCTTTTGAAAGCGAAATTATATATTCGCCAACAGCTTTTTCTTGAGTAGGATTAATAAGTCCTGTGCCAGTAAATTTAGGCATATGGCCAATATCCCCTGTTTTGCCACGAGCTAAAACCTCTACTACAAAATCACTTGAGCCATATTTAGTAAGATCTGGAGCCATTCCATCCATACCTTTGCCATCTTCACCATGGCAAGCCGCACAAGTAGCCCACGCTGCACGACCAGCTTCTACTAAGTCTTCATTTACTGTGGATTTAATAGCTGATATCTCTTTAGCAGTAAATGCTGCTAGTGCTTTAGCAGTAGCTTCATCAATACCATTATCAGCTGCACTTAACATATCGCCAAGTGGATATCCTAAGCCTTTTGAACCTTTGATGATAACATCATAAATTCCTTTTTCGCTACCCCACTCTATTAGGTTAGCTGCTTTACCATTAATACCATCACCTGTGATTCCATGACATGAGGCACATTGAACCAAAAATACTTGCTCGCCAATTGTTTTTAACTCATCTTGAGTAGCATTTTGGAATTTAGCTTGGAAGCTTGCGTTATATTTTTTGACCTCTTCATTATACTCACCAATTTGTGAATATGAATTTAAAGGATATCCAGCTAGAAAATACCAAATTGCCCATACTATAGTAAGAACAAATACAACAGCCCAACCAAATGGAAGCGGATTTTTATATTCACCAATTCCATCCCAGTTATGCTCACTTAGCTCACCGCCCTCTTTTTTCACTTTCATCAGTTTAAATAGCCTACCTACGACAACTAATGTCAACAATACGATGGCTATAGCACCAAGAATAGAAAGCGAATTTACACTGTCTTCTAGATTAAACCATTTCATTTTTTAACGCTCCTATTAGTATCTTTGCTAGAAGTAGAGACACTCTCAAGAATTTCATCTTGCAAATCATCATTCAAGGCTAAATTTGAGTATTTTTCATAATCTCTTCTACCAGTTTTTTCTGATTTTTTTAGATGAAACCAATAGCTATATAGTATAACTACCATAGCTATTAACATTATATAAAAGCCATAAGCTTGAATCTCTCTCATAGTCTCTACACTCATAACAAACCTTATTTTAAGCTATTTAAATATGCAATCAATGCAACTATTTGGCGGATTTCGCCTCTAGCAAATGCATCTTTTACATCTTGATCTTTCATCTGGCTTACGATAGCCTCCGCTTCTGCTCTTATCTCTGCTTGAGCCTCTTCCCAGCTACCTAGCTTTGGCATTCCTTCTACATCATAAGGAACATTAAATACTTTTTTAACTGTAACAGCCTCAGCATAAGCAGTCTCTATGTCTGCATTTTTATTAAACATATGAGCATAAGCAGGCATAATAGATCCTGGAACTACGCTTACTGGATCTTTCATATGATTTTCATGCCAGTCAACACTTCTATAATTACCAATTCTAGCTAGATCTGGGCCAGTTCTTTTTGATCCCCATAAAAATGGTCTATCATAAGCAAATTCACCACTTACTGAATACATACCATATCTATCTGTTTCAGATTTAAATGGTCGAATTAGCTGAGAGTGGCACGCATTACAGCTATCAGATATATATACATGGCGACCAGCTAATTGTAATACTGTATATGGTTTTTTGTGCTCTACAGGTCTAGCACGATCAGCAAAATCTGGCAAAATTTCAACAATACCAGCATATGCTATAAAGATAAACACAAATACCGCAAAAAAGAATGGATTTTTCTCTAACCAACTAAACATACATCCCTCCTTACGCAGCCATTGGTGAAGCACTTACTGGCTCACGATCTATAGGCTTACTTGATGAGATAGATTTCATAATATTGTAAGCAAACATAAAGAAACCGATTAGATATAATAAACCACCGATAGCTCTAATCCAATAATATGGGATAAGAACAGTAACTGTATCTATAAATGAATAAGCAAGGTTACCATATTCATCTGTAGCTCTCCACATCATACCTTGTGTGATACCAGCGATCCACATAGATGCAAAGTATAGTACGATACCTGTAGTTTGGATCCAAAATTGTGCTTCCATTAAAGATTTACTATATAGCTCACGTTTAAAAATACGTGGAGTCATATGGTATAGTGCAGCCATAGTCATAAATCCAACCCAGCCTAAAGTACCATCATGAACGTGTCCAGGAATCCAATCTGTAAAGTGCGCTAGAGCATTTACTGATTTTATTGAAAGAATTGGTCCTTCTAAAGTAGAGAACATATAGAATGTAGAGGCTAAAACCATAAATTTAATTAGTGGATTATCTCTTAATTGTCCCCATTCGCCTTTCATTGTTAAAAGCATATTGATAGCAGAACCCCAACTAGGTAGAATAAGAACTATAGAGAATATAGATCCCATAGTCTGCATCCAATCTGGAACAGTAGAGTAAATAAGGTGGTGACCACCAGCCCAAAGATATACAAACATTAAACCCCAAAATGAGAATAGAGATAACTTATATGAAAAGATTGGCTGACCACTCTCTTTTGGTAGGAAGTAATAAATTTGAGCAATAATTGCAACTGTAAATACAAACGCAACCGCATTGTGTCCAAACCACCATTGAACTAGCGCATCATTTGTGCCAGCATACATAGATACAGAGTGGATCCAACTACCCATACCAGATACTAGACGAGTAGGAACTTCCATATTGTTAAATAGATATAGCATAGCTACGCCAAGGAATGTAGCTATATAGTACCATAAAGAGATATATAGAGTTTTTTCACGGCGGATTCCAATAAGCCCAAATATAGAAATCCCCCATAAAACCCACACAACAACAACTATAATATCAATTGGCCACTCAAGCTCTGCGTACTCTTTAGATGTAGAAACACCAGCAAAAAGAGTTACAACAGCTAAAGCTATAACCAATACATATAGCCAGAAGTGAAGCTTACCTATGAACATTAGAAATTTAGATTCGCTCATAGATACTTTAAGCACTCTTTGTCCAATATAATACCAGGTAGCAAAAATACCTGACAACATAAATCCATAAATCACACCGTTTGTGTGAAGTGGTCTAAGACGGCTAAATGTTCCATATTCACCAGCTAGATAGTTAAGGTCTGGGTAAGCCATTTGAAAGGCTATCAAAGTACCAATACCCATACCAACTATACCAAAAATAATAGTGGTAAACATGAAGTACTTAGCGACTGTATAGTCGTAGTTCAATGCATTACTTGGCTGCATTAAAAGTCCTCCTGTAAAGTTTGTTATCTTTTTGAAAAAAATACTTTTAATTATATGGTAAATAAAATATAAATTAACTTAAAATAATGAAAAAATATCAAAAATTAATTTAAAAGATTTTAAAGAGAGTATAAAAGTATGGAGTTACCATACTTTAAAGCAACTCCGATAATTTTAAAATTTTAGATAGTTTTACAAAGTTACTCATCTTTGGTAGTGATTTTATAGCCAAGACCTGGGATATTCTTAATTAAATTCGCTCCAACTTTATCACGAATTCTTTTTATAAAGGTTCTAATAGCTGCATCACTTACCTTCTCTCCTGTCCAGACGCTTTGCTTGATCTCTTCGTGTAAGACTAATGTATCAATCCTTTGAGCTAAAATCGCTACAAATGCTAGCTCTTTTTTAGTCAGCCCAATCTCCTCACCAGCACTATTTATTAGAACTCTTTTGGTTTTATTAAATTTAAATCCATTTCCAATCTCTATTTCAGATGCTACACCAATTTTCTCTTTAGCAAGCTTACAAATAGCATCAAATAACTCTTCGATATCAATTGGTTTAATTAAATATTTATCAATTCCTACATCAATCGCACTTAGCAATCTCTCCTTTTGGCTAAATGCACTTAGCACCATAACAGGTGTAAATCTAGATATGCACTTAATCTCTTTAGCCATCTCTAAACCATCCATTATAGGCATTACTATATCTGTAAGTACTAAATCTGGGTTGTATTTTTTAAATTTTTTTAGCCCTTCATCGCCATTTCCAGCTACAATTACCTTTTTAAAAACATCCTCCATGACATTAGCTATTGAAGTTCTTATTTTCTCCTCATCTTCGACAAACAAAACAGTTAGGTTTTTTAGTATATCATTCATCATTATCTCCGTTTAATGGTATTTTAATTTCAAAGCAAGCGCCATTTTCAAGGTTGCTTACACTAATTTGACCTTGTAATTTGCTCACAATTCTCCTAACAATATATAACCCCAAACCTGTTCCTACATTTGGATGCTTGGTAGTAAAATATGGATCAAATAACTTATCACTCACACTATCTTCTATCCCACCAGCATTATCAGAAATCGTGATTATAGCATATCTGATCTGTTTATTTGTATCATTTTGAATATATGCTCTTACATTTACTCTCTTATCTTTTATATTATGCTGAAAAAAAGCATCTTTTGAATTTAAAAATAGATTTATAAATATCTGAGCCATCTCATTTTGACGCCCTACTATATAGATGTTATCATCTATATCTATCTCGAGTTTTATAGATGCATTTTTAAAAGTATTCTCTAGCATTAAAATCGCATCTTGAGCAGCATCTTTAAGAGAAAATCTTTCATCATCACCATTATTAGTAAAAAAATTTCTAAAGTTATCAATAATACTACTCATTCCTTTAATCACATCCTTTGAATGCTCATAAATCTCAATAAATTGTGAGCTTGGCTCTTTAGTGCTTTGTTTGAGTTTATATAAATTTATACTTAATTCATTTAAAGGTTGACGCCACTGATGTGAAATATTAGCCAGCATTTCACCCATATTAGCTAGGCGGCTTTGCTGAAACATTAACTTACTTTGTTCTTCATTTTTAGCCACCTCAATTGCTACACGCTCCTCTAGTTCTCTATTTAGTTCAACTAATTTTTTAGTCTTACGCAAATCATTTTGCGCCCTCATAAGCCTTTCATTTAACTCAATCATCTCAGTAATATCATAACAAATCGCCACAAATTCCTCAATTTCATTATTATCATCTAAAATCGGGATAATCGTAGTATTTAGATAAACAGCTTTGCCATCTTTGGTTCTATTTTTAATCAATCCTTTGTAAATTTTTTTATTTAAAATCGTCTCCCAAAGACGTTTAAAATATTCAGCCGGCACATCTGGATGACGAACGATATTATGCGATTGTCCGATTAACTCATCTCTTAAATAGCCACTAATTTTACAAAACTCATCATTAACAAAAGTTATAATCCCATTTATATCAGTTTTTGATACGATATTGCTCTCATCAATGGCTCTTTGATATTGTTGTAATTTCATTTTAACACCATGAATCCTAAATATAAAAGATAAATTCCATACCCAAGCATAATCAAAAATGAAGCTAAATTTATATAATTTTTAAATTTATTACTCAAAGTTGACAAAATCCATCCCGATCCCATCATTACCGGAATTGTGCTAAGACCAAAAATAGCCATAATAATCGCCCCATTTACCAAAGACCCACTTCCAAGAGACATAGCTAAAAAATAATATACGACCCCACAAGGTAAAAGTCCATTTAAAAATCCTAAGATTAAAAATGAGATAGTACTATTTTTTTGTCTAAATTTACCAAGTAACGGTATAATCAATGAGCTTAATTTTTGATTTTCAATACAAGAAAGGAGTTTACCTCTTTTAAAAATACCAAAAGCCAAAATAATTAAAACTACTCCAGCAAAAAATATAAGTAAACCCTTGCTAACACCGCTAAAGATAACTGCTGAGCCAAAAAGTCCAAACAAAAGACCCAAAATTACATAAGCTAAAACCCTACTAAGATGATAACCTAAAGATAAAATTAGTCTAGTTGTTCTATCTTTTTGACTAAGCTTTACAGCACAAGCTACTACAAACCCGCCACACATACCAATGCAGTGCGAAAGGCTAAAACCAACCGCAAGTGTAATAGTAGCAAGGATGGTAGTAAGCTCCATTATAGAATTTCTATAAATTTCTTAAATATATATTTGCTCTCATTTGGGCCGCTGCTTGCTTCTGGGTGATGCTGAACTGAAAATACTTTTCCACTATTATAACATACCCCTTCAATAGTATTATCAAAAAGATTTCTATGGGTAATTGTAGCTACTTCGCAGATATTCTCTGGAACATTATAGTTATGATTTTGCGCTGTAATCTCTATACTTTTTGTCTCTAAATTTTGAACTGGATGATTGGCTCCATGTTGACCAAATTTAAGTTTATAAGTCTCATAACCATAAGCATTTGAAAGCAACTGATGACCAAGACAGATACCAAACATCGGAATATTAGCTGCTATTAGTTTTTTAATCTGAGCAATCTCATTAACTAGCATTCTAGGCTCACCAGGACCATTACTTAGAAATACTCCATGAATTTGACCTTTATTAAATTTGTCAATTAAAACTTCACCTTGTACATCGTGCGGATATACTTCAAGTTCAAGACCAACACTACAAAGCTCATTTAATATATTTCTTTTAACACCATAATCAATAACGGCAACTCTTTTACCAATTGAATTTACACTACCATAAGCTTGGTTTTTATGCTCCCATCTTGAAGCAGTGTGAATATATGGCTCTTTTGTGCTTACGATACTTACATAATTTATCTCATCGATTCTAGCACTACTTTCTAAAGCTTTTTTAAGCTCATCTTTATCACTAATCTCAGTTGAGACATATACTCTTAAATTTCCACTATCTCTTAACATCTTAGTTAAATATCTTGTATCTATATCATACACACCAAATTTGCCTTGGTCATAAAAAAACTTTTCAATATTTTGTGTTGATCTAAAATTACTTGGATTGGCATTAAAATTACGCATAAATACGCCACTTGCGTGAATTTTGTTACTTTCTGTATCATCATCATTTATACCTACAATCCCAATTTCAGGCATAGTAAATACAATAAACTGTCCAGCATAACTAGGATCTGTAATAATCTCTTCATAGCCAGTCAAAGATGTATTAAACACAAGCTCGCCAAAAGCACTTCCACCCTTACCAAAAGCCTTAGCTTCTAAATAAACACCATTTTCTAAATAAATATATGCCTTCATTATATCATTCCTCTTTTGCTAAGCTCTTCTTCATAGAGTCTTTCAAATATCAAATCATACTCCTCAGTGCCTGGTATTAGCTTTTTCTTATAGTTTTCTAATCTATCTGCTACGCTATCTTCGATAGCTTCATACTGTTTTAAATAGCTCTCTATTGCGCCATAGATCAAATTTTTAACCCTATTTTCTGAAACGCTATAATCGATTAAATTTTCTCTCCATAATCTTTGTAAAATCTCATGCGATAGACTACTATAACGGTCATCATATGAGAGCATTACTCCAAACTCTTTGGCCAATTTTTTCTTAATCAACCAAAACATATTCTTGCGATCAATTTGCATAAAATCGATCTCATTCTCATTTTGTTCCAAAAGCTCTTTTACACGCTCTTCTAGGGCTCTTTCTTTATTTATATCAACACAAAGAATCTCTCGAGCAACGGCGGTTATAGGCTCTGTACCGCTTTTGAATTTAACAAAACCAGAGCCTAGGAGATCAGTTGTAATCTTTCTTGCTATATATGGAGCATGTGGAAGTTTAATACGCATTTAAATGACCTTTATAAATTTTTGACTAATTTTATCAAAAAAATATATAAAATCAGCTAAAAATAGCAAGATAAATTAAATTTATTTAGTTGAATTTAAATCCTTAAAAAGCTCATCATTTTTCAAAATTTGCGTAAGTTCAGCTGCTATTTGCGGATCCATCTTAGCAAATATTGTCGATATCTTCTTTGGATCTAGCGCATGCAAAACCTTTGCTGCCTCATCACGTGGAAGCTGAGCAATTATGGTGGCTGCAGCTCCGTCTTTCATCTTAGCATAAACGGCTAGAATCTTATCATTTGTAATGCTCTTGATCTCAGATAAAATTTTCTCATTTTTATCAAGCATTTTTTTAATATTTTCTTCTTTTTGAGAAATCTGCGCTAAGGTTTTATTTAGATCTCTTTCTTTGGCTAAAATCTGTTCTTCACGTTGATTAAATAGCGTATTTGTTGCAGCTCTATAAGCCTCTAGCTCTTGGCGCGAGCTATCTATTAATTCTAAATTTTTAGCAATCTTTGCCTCTCTATCGGCTAAAATCTCATCATTATTCTCACTTGCGGCATACAACAAACTAGCCAAAAATATAATAAAATATATAAATTTCAATACCTATCCTTATTTAAAAATGAGTGCCTCATAGTTCCCATATCATCTAGATTTTTAGCCTCTTTTTTTCTAAGATTTTTTAACTCTTTTTGAGTCTCTTCTTTCTCCATATATTTAAATTTTTCAAGTTCAATATAGGCCTTTTTATACTGAAATTCAAAATGCACAATCTCTTTTTGAGTAAGCAAAATCTTCTCTTTAATCTTATCTTTTTGCATTCTTAAAAGCTTTTGCTGCTCGATTGTGGCTTGAATTTTCATTGATGAGCCTCTTTTGGGAAATTTGCTCATATTAAGCTCGGCATTGATTGCATCTATAGAGCGAGTAAGCTCACGAAATGTAGCCTTGGCTCGTGCTAGGCTCATTTCAAGCTTATTTAACTCCTCTTCTTTGACTTTGACTATTTGGGTAAATTGATTACTCATCTTAGTATTGTATCACTCCTTTCAGGACTTGTTGAGATGATACTGACTCTAACTCCAGTTAACTCCTCAATACGATTAATATATCTCTTAGCATTTAGTGGCAAGTCATCATAATGCTTAATTCCACTAATGCTATCCCAACCCTCAAGCTCTTCATAAATAGGCGTAACCTCATCTAAATTTGCAGGCATATAATCAATTATCTCTCCTTGATATTCATAAGCTTTACAAATTTTAATGGTTTTAAATCCATCTAGCACATCAAGCTTCATTAGTGCATAGCTATCAACGCCATTTAGCATTGAGGCATATCTAACAGCTACAGCATCTAACCATCCACATCTGCGTCTTCTACCGGTAGTTGTGCCGTACTCTTTACCCACTTCGCACATAGTTTGTCCATCTATACCGTGATCTTCTGTTGGGAATGCTCCATTGCCAACTCTAGTTGTATAAGCTTTTAAAATACCAATCACATCGCCAATACTTTTTGGACTAAGTCCAAGCCCAGTACAAGCTCCAGCTGCAATAGTATTTGAGCTAGTTACATATGGATATGTTCCGTGATCGATATCTAGAAGCGTTCCTTGAGCACCTTCAAGGAGAATTTTTTTATTCTCACTCATTGCTCTCCATAAAATTTGAGTAGTATCAGCAATATAAGGCGCTAAAGCCTCTTTAAAACCTTTAAGTTCTTGATAGATCTCATCTTTGCTAGGAATTTGCACACCAAGAGCATCTAAATAAACCCTGTTAGTTTCAAAATCATTCATTAAATTTGTACTTAATAGCTCAGGATTTAAAAGCTCGCCAACCCTATGCCCTGTGCGACTAATCTTATCAGCATATGCTGGGCCAATACCTTTACCAGTTGTACCTATAGCCTTATCGCCTTTTAATCTCTCTTTGGCCTGGTCAATTAGCGAGTGGTGGGCTAAATTTAGATGAGCTCTATCACTAATGTAAAATCTTCCTTCTAGATTCTTAAATTGTGACATTTCTTTGATTAAAACCTCAGGATTTACCACTACGCCATTGCCAATTATATTTATAATATTTGGGTGCAAAATACCACTTGGAACTAAATGAAGCGCATATTTTACACCATCTACCCATATAGTATGACCAGCATTATGTCCGCCACCACTTCTACATACTAAATCATAATTTTGCGAGAGCATATCTACGATTTTACCTTTACCTTCATCACCCCACTGAATTCCAACAATTAAATCCGCTTTTGTCATATCAATCCTTTATTTGCTTCTTAAATTCTCTATCACAGCATCGCTAAATATAGCAAACCCAGCTGAGATGTTTCCATCAATTTCATAGCTTCCGCCACTACTTAAAATGCTATTATCGCATAAAAACCTAAAAAATAGCTTATCATAATATCTCATTTTAGAATAATATAGCGGTGCATATATTCGTTTATCATAGTTACTAGCTAATCCTTTTATCGAGTTTAATGGCTCTTTTAGCTCACTTGGCGCAATGGCAATAACCGCATCTATATCAGCATCACTTTTTATATTTGCTAGGCGGTTTAACCATGGTAAATTTAGTCCCAAAATTACTTCCAATCTACCATTTTCAAATACACTAATTGGTAAATTTAGTAGCTGGCAAATAATTTTTGGAATTTGAATATTGCTAATTTGCAAATGCGCACTAATACCAAATTCTCTAAAAATCTCACTAACTATATCTATGCACGGCATAATACTGCTATCGCCTAAAATCTCAGCACCGATTTGATAAATTTCACTAGTTGGATGTTTAAACACCGGCTGAATGTAAAACCACCTTTTAGTATCACTATCTTTTAATCTTTTTGTAGTAATCCTAACTACATCTATTGTGCTATCGCTACGAAGAGCAATCTCTAAATTTTGCTTATCGCCAAAACGAATTAAATTCTCAGGCTTTACGCTTTGACGCTGATGATGGCTAAAATATGGAGTGATAATCTCGCTAAATTCATTCTTTTCTAAAATTTCAGCTGCTTTAGCTTCAATCTCTCTTTTAAGCTTAGCGCTAGCGCCAAAATATAGCTTTGACCCATCTGGGATATCGTGTTCATAAATCTTTTGTGTATCCAAATTCAAATTCTCTCCTTACTCCATTATTTTATAAAATTGTGCCACATATCGCTGAATTATCTCATGTTCATCTTTAATAGCTGTGATTACTAGATGCTCTTGATAAATTTCACCGGAACGATTTTTATTATAGATTCTTCCACTCCAACTACCAAAATGCTTAATATCAGACCACATTTTAGCATAAAATACATTATCATGTTTACCTGAATGCAGGATTTGCGGTTTTTTACCAATAACTTCTTTTTTGCTATATCCAGTAATTTTTGTAAAGCTTTCGTTGACATCTAATATATTTCCAGTTGCATCACAAATTAATATTCCATTAATAGAACTAAGCATAATCGCCTTAGATATAGCGTTTTGAACTACAAAATTATGATGATCACTAATATCTGTAGCAGTACCAATAATCTCATCAGAGTCATTTAGTGTATCTAGGGCTTTGGCTTTAATTCGAACATAAATTCGATTTCCATCTTTTTTAATTAGCCTTATATCACATTCAATTAACCGTGAACTGCCATCTATATACCTATCTAACTCATCAATTAAAATATCAATATCATCTCTATAAACAATTTTATATATATCCTCAATAGAACTAACTCCCATATCAATACTATTTTTATATCCTAAAAACTCAACAAAATCAATACTAAATTTAAAAATACCACTTTGAGCAAAATACTCAAAGCCTAACAAGTTACTGCTTAAAATTCTACTTTCATAGCGTTTTAATTTACTAGATAAAATCTCTTTTAAAATCTCTTGTTCAGTGCTATCAACTAAAAACATAGTAACTTCTGTTTTGTTATCTTTATTTTTCATACTTGAAACAAAAAGTCTAAACCACCCATACTCGCCACTATTTAACCTAAATCTATAAGCTCTATCAAGCTCTTTTTTCATATCATATATGCTATTTTCTAATTTTATCTTTCTTTCTAACTCTAAGCTTAATGGAGTGATATCATCACTATGGCATAAAGTTTTTATATCAATTTGTTTAACATCATTTGGAATTAATAAATTTGCATTTGAACTAAGCTGAGTGCTCATCCAGCTCTCATCATAGATAAATTTAATAACAATTGCAGGATTATGCTCAATCATTCCAATCTCACTATTTAGACTCTCTATTTTTTCTTGTGCTTTTGAAGCATCTAAAATAATCATAAAATATGAATCATTAAAATATAAGCTTACTGGAGTGCTAATCACTTCAACAAATTTAATCTCACCACTAGCTAATTTATGCTTATGATAGTTAGTTTTTGCTCCATCATTTACACGAATATCAAATATACTCATTGTTAATAGCTCGCCCTTAGAGTAGCCATAAAACTCCACCGCACAACGGCTAGCATCCATTATAGAGCCATCTTTAGCATCGATAAATAAAATCTTTATATCACTTCTATCAAATAATAAACTATAATATTCCATATAGTATTTTAGGCTATTTTGTGAGCATACCCACGATGTAAATAAATCATAAATATTTTTATTTATATGATAAAAATCAAAATTTGAAACTGGATCGATAATCTCTTTGCGAGCTAGTTTATCAATAAACATTTTAGTATTAGCAATTGGTATAATAAGATTATTTTTAATAAATAAAAATATCTCCAAAAGTAGCACTAAAAGCATAATCGCAAGCGTTGAAAAGCCTAAATATACGGCATTGCTTATATTATCATTAGTAAATATAAAATGCAAGCTAAAACCACTCATAGCAAGAAATATCGCTAAAATAATTATAGCTCTTCTAAATAGTCCAGAAGCAAGAAAAACTTTGCCGTATCGCATATACCTAACCTTTGGCATCACTAAATTTACATAATGCAAGGCTAGATTTTATCGAAATTTTAATAAATTCAAGCTAAATATATATTTTTAAAAGTTTTTAAGAGATATTTTGTTGAAATTTAGATAAAATTATCCAATGAAATTTATATTTTATATGATTTTTGCTAGCATTATTCTAAGTGGCTGCACTTTTAAATCGCCACTATTTAATTTAACTTCAATATATGATGCTTATACTATCAATAAAGATGAACGAGGAATCTACACAATAATAAAAGATAATGTAATACAAAAAAAACTTCAAGCAAAAATCCTAGCTAGTGCAAATTTAAGCAATTTTCATCTAGATATAGTCTCTCAGTGGGGCGAAGTATTGCTAATTGGAGAGGTTGCTACAATGGATGATAAAATAGAACTGATCAATTTAGCTCGTGATACAATGGGTATAAATCATATTAAAACATATATAAATTTCAAAACGCCAAACGCATGTCACTTCTTTGATGAATTAGCATTGCTAACTAAAATTAAAACTGATCTAATAGCTGATCCACTCATTGATAGCACAAATATCAACATTCATATCGTACAGTGTGATGTAGTTTTTAGCGGTGCGGTCAATAGCATTGAGCAAGAAAAACGAGCCTTGTGGTACGCCTTGCATACTGACGGAGTTAGTAAAGCGTACTCATTTTTACATGTTTTAAGATAAATTCACTCCTTTGTTATTATAAAATACGACAATAATAACTCTAAATTTATCTAATAAAATTGCTATAACAAATATATCTTTTGTAAAATAACTTTATTTTGTTAATTCACATATTTTTAACATATTCTTGAAATAATTTTGCCAAATTTAACTCAAAGGATAGATAATGAAAGTCTCCAAACCAATAGCTACTACAGCGACTATCGCTACATTTGCCATTGTTGGTGTTACTGGTGTTTTTATGTTTTTTGATCTTAAAAACCATGGTATCAAGATAGCCCACGAATATATCGGCATGGTAATGGTACTTGCATGTGTGCTTCATATATTTGCTAATCTTGCGCCATTTAAGAAATATTTTACTGGCAAAAAACTTGGCTTTATAAGTGCTACCATAATAGCTGCTATAATATTTGTGGTTTTTGCTCCAAATTCAAACAAGTCAAAACTACCACAAAAAGAGCTATACTCTAGCTTTATGAGTGCAAATTTAAGTAGTGCGATGATGGCTTTAAATAGTGATAAAACTGCGGTTAAAAAATACTTAAATAGTAAAAATATTGAATTTGAAGATACCAGCATTAAAGAGTTTATCTCTAAAAATAATTTAAGTGAAGTTGAATTTATAAATACTCTTTTAAATCGCTAAATTATAGAGCCATCTTAGGCTCTATAATTGCTTTTTATAAAATGAAGAGATCATCGCAGGAAGCAAAATTAACGCCCCAAGCAACATCATAAACATAACCAAATCTGTCAAAATTCCAAAGTAAATAGTCGGCCAAAAATTACTAAGACTCATCACGCTAAAGCCTAAAAATATTGCAAAAGAGGTATAATACATAGCATAACCAATACTTGCGTGTGAACGCTTTACTGCACTAGAGATAGTATGCATACGATTTTCATTTTTAAATCTATGAATATAATGAATTATATCATCAACCCCGATTCCAAGACTAATAGCAGCAATTGTAATACTCATAATATCAAGCGGGATTCCTGCAATCCCCATTATGCCAAATACAGCACACAAAGGAACAAGATTTGCAATAATTCCAATTAGTGATAGCTTAATACTTCTAAAAATTACTACAAAAACCAAAAATAGTGCCAAAACTACAAATATAAATGTATCAGCCTGTGAACTAAAGAGAGCTTGAAGCATATTATTATATAATACCATTACGCCAGCTACTTGAATCTCTACTGGTTCATCTTTTAATAGTTTTTGCAAATCAGCCTTGAGTGATTTGACAAATTCATCACGGCGTAAATTTGGATCACTATCGATAGTTCTAATACTAAATCTTGCCTCATTATTTTCTATATTTATATATGGTGTTAAGATTAGCTGCTTATACTCATTAGGTAAATTTGTATAGATTAGCGAGAGTGCAAGCGGATCAAGCTCCTTACCATTATTTATACTTTTTCCTACTTCAAGTAAAGTAGCAAGCGAGCTAACATTTCCAACAAACTCACGCTCAGCAATAAATTTATTAACTCTTTTAATAATATCAAGCCTATAAGTATTAAACCAGTATTGCTCCTCTTGACTACCGCCAAATTCATCTTCAAATTCGCCTAGTTCATCATCACTATTTTGCTCAATTGGTTTAAATTTAATAATCACATCCAAAGGAATCGTTCCACCTAGCTCTTGATCGATCACCTTCATACCTTGGTAAATTTCAGTATTTGATTTAAAGTATCCTATAAAACTATTTTCAACCCTAAGCTGACTAATACCATAAATACCAATAACTACTATAAACAAACTAATTATATATATTATTTTTGGTTGATTTATGGCAAATTTAGCACACCACTGTGTGAATTTAAAGTGATTTTCAAAGCTCATTTTGGGCTCTTTTTTCTTAAGCATCATAAGCAAACTACCAAAAATAAAAAAAGCAACCAAAAGCGATATAGAGATACTCACACTCATCATCGCCCCAAGCATAATAATTGGTTTAATATCGCTTAGGCAAAGTGATAAAAATCCAATTACTGTAGTAAAAATTGCAAAAAAGCAAGGTGTAAATTTAGAACGCAAAGTAAGATAAACTAACTGCGCATTTGTATAAATTTTATGTTTTAAATATAGCTCACGATATGCTACGATTAAGTGAATTACCACTGAAATTGTAATGATTAACTGAAGGGCTATATAATTAGAGCTAATTACTGTAATCTCATAACCTAAAAGCCCAAATAGTCCACTTGCTAAAATTACACTTAAAAAACAGACAATCACTGGTAAAACTACAAATCTAACTTGTCTAAAAAATAACCATAAACAAAACCCAAGAAGCACTAAAACACTACTTCCATAAACTGCTAAGTCATTTTTAACAAAGCTTATCATATCATCAGCAATCATACTAATGCCGCCTAAAAATAGCCGCTCATCTCCCTTATAGCGCTCTATAATCTCCCTAATTTTAGTAATATTTTCATGTTCAACAATCCTTTGAGCGTCTCTATATTTTTTAAATTCAATTTCTAAATTTGCTAATTTTTGGCCAAACTCTTTTAGATTTGCTCTTTGTTCTAAAAATCTGGCATAAGTCTCATCATCTTTTAAATTTACTACAATAGCTGTGGTTTTAAAATCGCTACTAACTAATGAGTTTTTATATAATAAGCTATTCATTAACTCATCTTTGGCCCTGGCCATATCGATGCCAGTTTTGCTTAAATTTGGCACATCCTCTATTAATTCACTAATGCTTAAATTGGGATTATTAGTTAAAAGTGGGGCTTTTAAGATTGAAAAAACTGAATCGACACTTTTTAAATTCTCAAGCTCTCTTGAGATTGCTGCGATTTTATCTAGACTATTTTGGTTTAAAAGTCCTAAATTTGGTGTATAAGCAATAACTAAAAAATTCTTACTATCATAGCGTTTAGTAATATCACGCCAAATAGCTAAATCCTTATCATTTTCAAGTAATAAAGTCTGAGTAGAAGCATCAATCTCAAGCTTATAAGAAAAGACTCCAATTCCAAGGCAAATAAGCAAACTAAACGCTAAAACAGCCTTAGGAAATGCGACAATTAGCTTAAATATTTTTTTCATTTAACAGTGGCATTATGATCAGCTGTTGCATTTTGAAGACGCTTTATAATCTCATCAAAGCCTGCATTTTTACTTAAATCATTAAACTGACTTCTATAGCTTTGAACTAAACTCACGCCTAAAATATCAATATCATAGATTAGATAATCACTCTTATTTGCTGGGTGAAATTTAAAAATTAATGGATAATTTTCGCTTTTATTTTTTATTACAGCATAGACATTGTATCGATTTTTGTTTCCCATTTCGCCTTTTACAAACTCAATCTCTTGATCGCTATAATATCCAAGCTTTTGCGTAAAAGATGCCTTTAAATTTGCTACAAATTGTTTTTCAAACTCATCTTGCTGTGTAGGATTTAACATACTATATTGCTTAGAAAGAGAGAGTCTAGCCATCAGTGAGTAGTCAAAATATCCATCAAAAAGCTTAAAAAGCTCTAAAGGCTTTTGCTCTTTTACTATAGATTTATCATTCATTATCTCTATTGCTTTTTTAAAATCACTCTTTAGCGTATCATCAATTTTTTTAAACTCAAT
>SAMEA3663025__coassemble_52_pt1 | contig 18766 bp, 21 predicted proteins | sample SAMEA3663025__metabat2_high_PE_005 | metagenome-assembled genome bin SAMEA3663025 (sample SAMEA3663025) | pig gut metagenome | biome: pig gut; feature: pig-associated habitat; material: faeces | place: France | collected 2012 | reverse complement strand
CAATCATTCTGCTACCGGCATTGGAGGGAAATCGCTATCAATTGTTGCATTACCATCACTTTTAGCAATTGGCACATCTGGTGGCGGAATTTCTATAGCGTCATTTTTATTAGTTTGTGATGCTTTATCTTCACAACCACAAAAGCTAACAATTAATAAAATTATCAAGGATAATTTTCTCATTAACACTCCTTTGGATTTATAAATTTATTGCCTTTTTTAAGCTGTTCGTAAAAATCAAAATCACTCCACTCATTTTTAATCTCATCACTAAAGATTATCTCATCTAAATTTATAAGCCCCATTTTTGTGCTATATGCATCCTCTCTAAAACACTGCGCATAACCAGTAGCTGTTTCATGCACAATAATACTATAAAGCTCTACACCTTTTTCATCATTTTGCATAACACACTGACTAAGTAGCTTATCAATTAATACAAAAAATATACGGCTAAAATGTTCAGCACTTGGGTTATATGGAAGCTCTATCCAGCGTTTAGAATGCTTTTTCATGTCATTTTTATACTCATCGCTATCTTTTGCATATAATGTGGTCGTGTGATCAAAACTATCAATAATCATTCTAATGTGCTGTTTCATAAGCCCAAAATCATACACCATTCCAGCAGCATCAAGATAATCAGACTTTAATAACACCTCACATCTATAGCTATGACCATGAATACTCTCCTTGCAACGCTTAGAACTACAAAATCTTACGATATGTGCATTTTCAAAATCATAAATTTTTCTAATTATCATACATTAAACTCCATTTAAATCATTCCAAATTCGAATATGCAATCTATCGCTATAATTAAATCCATTTTCCATACATAAATTTACTACATTTTTAGCGTTGTATTCTAGCTCATTTTGGTCTCTTGCTAAAGGCATACACCAAACCTCGCCATTTTGTAAAGCTAAAATTTCTTTAATTTCATCAATCTGCTCACCAGTAGTTACAAATTTATAAAAACAACTAGCATTGCTAAATAGTGATTTTAACGCTTTTTTATTAATTCTTTTATGGGCTGGTTCACCACTTAGAGCTAATTTTACACTTACAGCAAAAGTGCATTTTTTATATATTGGAAATTTAGCAAAATCAACATCAATTGTTCCATTTGTCTCAAACTGTACGCTAAATCCCACACTAATAGCATATTCAAGAAACTTAAGCAAATCACGGTCGCTATAATAGATAAGCGGCTCACCACCAGTGATAATGATTAAAGGTTTATGTTTTAACCCAAGAAGTAAGCTAATTAAACGCTGAGAGTCAAATTTTTCATACTCAAAATGCGATGATTGTGCGGCTCTAATAGTATCGCACCCTAATAACATCTCTCCAGTTTTTGGTGAGCGAAGAGAACAACCAAACCCAACACATTTAAGATTACATCCACCAAGACGGATAAAAAATGCATTTTTACCTTGAAATTTTCCCTCGCCCTGAATCGAACTAAAATACTCAACAATCTCAACCATATTATCCACCAGTTTGATAAAATGCCCTACTTGAGATCTCGCCTTTACCGTCATTTTCCCATTTATTCTTCTCAGGTTTTGCATCTAAGACAGCTTTTAAAATCTCTCTAGCTTTTGTATAATCTCTAGCTCTCATAGCTTCTTTTATACTTTGACCATCTTCATAGTATAAACATGGAATTAAAAGCCCATCAGCACTTAGGCGTAAGCGGTTACAACTAGCACAAAAATCATGCTTATGTGGATCAATTATTCCAAATTTATACCCATCGCTGGTTTCAAATAGGCTTGAAGGGCTGTTTGGGCTTTTTGTAATCTCTTTTATGCTATACTTTTTAGATAATATTTCTAAAATATCATCCTTTTTAAGTCCTTTTAAATCACTAGCAGCGTGGGTATTTTCCATAAATTCGATATAACGAATTTGAGCATTTTTGCTTTTTGCAAACTCTAAAAGTTCTATTAACTCTCCATCATTTACTCCATGCAAAGCAACAGTATTTAGCTTTATTACAAATCCTTCATTTACTGCCTCATCAATTCCAGCTAAAACATAACTTAAAACTTCCTTTCTAGCTAGAAAATTGGCCTTTTTAGCATCTAAAGTATCAAGCGATATATTTAATCTTTTTAATCCAGCCTCTCTTAACTCTTTAGCTTTTTGCTTTAAATAATATCCATTTGTCGTCATCGCCAAATCAAGACCTGGCTTATAATCATTTATCATTTTAACAAATTTTTGAATATCTTTCCTTACTAGCGGCTCACCACCTGTGAGTCTAACCTTTTTTACTCCATTATCAAGGCAAATTTTAACAAATTCAAACATCTCTTCGTAGCTTAAGATATTATCCCTACCAATGTTATTGAATTGATTATCTTCTGGCATACAATATCTACATTTAAAATTACATAGCTCAGTTACAGAAATTCTTAAATAATCAATCACTCGACCAAATTTATCAACTAGCATTACATCTCTTTTTTAAATTTCAAAATCATCGTAACTTGTCCTACGCCTAGTTGAAGATCTTTAGCAATCATCTCAGGACTTTTTCCAGCCCTATACATCTCAACCACCTTGCTCTCATTGCTTACTTCAAAACTTGGCGGTGTAATTTTGCTTATACTTTTAGTTCGTTCTTCAAGGTTGTATAGCCTATCTAATTGATCATCTTTTATCTCATTTACAGATTGTTCTATTATGCGAACATTTTCTATTATTGGAGCGATTTTATGACTTAATCCTTCGCTAATTTTAATATCAATTTGATGCTCTATCTGACTCATATCAACTGGATTTTGTAGCACTGGTGGCGGAGTTTGTGCTAATTCTGTTAGTTGTTTTTTGAGCTGATAATTCTCTTTTATTAGACTCTCTATTGCTAATTCAAATTTAGCAAATTTTAGATTTACTTGCTTATCTCTTAGCCAAAATATCGCTCCAAACACACCCAATAATAGCACAAAGGCTACATAAAGTAATAACTCATTGCTCACTATTTTTAACCTTCCTTATCTCTAATCTCTCGCTCTCAGCTACAAAAGCGTTCCACTCACGCTCATTACCTCTTGAAATTTTTAAAATCTTAGCACACTTTGGCGTAATTGCTTTAAAATATACCATAACTTCACGCTTGATAAATAATGGCAAATTTACCCTAGCAAAATAACTAGTCCCAATTTCTAAACAATCTTTATCAAATTCAAATCCCTCATATCCGATTTTACTAGTATCAAGGCAAAATTTAAGTGGCTTTGGTGGAGTGTGCTGATTTTTAATGATATTTGATAACTCTTCTACTTTTTTATATAGTTCAACTAAAAGCTTTATAGTTAGCGGATCGCTATTCTCACCTTCACCCCTAGCCATCTCGATGCTTAGCCACTCATCGATATTGCTCCTACTTTGATTAAACTCACTCTCGTGCGCCCCATCCATATCAGGTTCAAACTCAATCTCAACCCTACTACTAATCAATCTAAAATCTACCATAAACTCACCAATACAAAGATAAAAAATATAATCCCTAAATAGCCATTTAAAGTAAAAAATGCTCTATCAATCTTACTAAAATCTCGTCTAACAATTCTATGTTCAAGATATAAAATAATTCCACTAACTACTACACCTATAAATCCTATTATTCCAAGCTTTGCACTAATAGCAAAAAGTAGCCAAAAAAGTATTGTAAGAAAATGAAAAAGAGCACAAATAAACATCGATGCCTGCGCCCCATAAATACTAGGAATACTAAATAATCCCATTTTTTTATCATAATCCATATCTTGCAAAGAGTATAAAATATCAAATCCGGCCACCCAAAAGACAACCCCACAAGATAACAAAATTACCCACAAAGGTATATCAGCAAGCACTGCAATAGCCCCAGCAATTGGTGAGAGCCCAAGACATATCCCAAGAACTACATGTGCAAGGCTAGAAAATCTTTTAAAGTACGAATATGCTCCTAGAATTGCTAAAATCGGAAAGCTTAACCAAAATGCAAGTGAATTTATAAAATATGCTACAACTACAAAAATTAATGCGTTTAACCAAATAAAGATTAATAAATTTTTACTGCCAATTCTACCATCTACACTTGGACGAGAAGCGCAACGTGGATTATCTTTGTCAATATCTCTATCTAGATAACGATTTGCTCCCATAGCAAAATTTCTAGCACTAACTGCACAAAATAACCCCAAAATCAACAATTCAAAACCAAACCAAACCGAACCATTTGCACTTTTTGAAGCTACAATCATCGCCACAAAGATAAATGGCAAGGCAAAAACAGAATGTTTAAATACAATTAATTCATTAATATCTTTTAAAATTTGTATAAATTTCGCCATATTTTTCCTTTAAGTTATTATTTTAGCAAAATTTATCTAAATTTTGATTGATAAATAGCTATTTTAAGCAATTTAAGGTGATGGTTTAGATAAAATATACGAAAATAAAGAGTGTAAAATGTTTTATGAATTTGCAATTATTGGCACTACTGCAAGCGGAAAAAGCGACTTAGCTATTAAGGTTGCAAGAGAGCTTGATGGAGTGATTTTAAGTCTTGATTCATTATGCCTATATAAAGAAATTAATATCGCTAGTGCTAAGCCAAGTAGCGATGAATTAGCTCTTGTTAAGCATTTTGGAATTGATATAGCTAGTCCTAATGATGAGTTTTGCGTAGGGGATTTTATCGCTGAATATAAGCAAGCTTTAGCATATGCAAAAAATCTAGATATTCCATTAATAATTACTGGTGGAAGTGGGTTTTATCTAAAAGCTATGCTAAGTGGCCTAGCGCCTAAAACAAAGTCAATCAAAATAGATATAAGTGATGATGAAATTTGGAATTTAGCAGTAAAAATTGATAGCGAATTTTGCTCTAAATTTAGCAAAAATGATAAATTTCGCCTACACAAATGGTATCAAATTTACACCCAAACTAGCGCCATTCCATCGCAATGGCTACGAGATAACACAAGCCAACCGGTGATTAAAAACTTACCAATTTTTGAATTAGTTTGGGATAAAATAGAACTAATAGAACGCATAAAAATCCGCACCAAAAATATGCTACAAAATGGCCTAATAGATGAGGCTGAATATCTATTTAAACACTATAATAACTCTTTAAAACCGCTTAATTCCATTGGCCTAAAAGAGTGTAAAGAGTATTTAAATGGCAAGATTAATCTAAATGAACTAGAAAATCTAATAATTATTCATACCACTCAGCTAGCTAAACGTCAAAGAACATTTAATAAAGGCTTTGATAGTATAAAACTTGATGGAAAAAATCTAGATTTAAGTGTGATTTTAACTCAAATCAAATCGCTAAATTCCATCAACTAATAACTTTTGCTCAGCGCAAAGCCCATGCCACTGGCTATCACCTGCAATCTCTAAGCATTCATTTATATATTTAGCTGCTTCTTTTAAATTATTTTGCGAAATTTCAATTTGAGCTATTTCGTGCAAGGCTCTAGCACGGTTATGCGGTTTTAAATTTAGCGCAAAAATCTCCTCAAGCTCATTTTTTGCCTCTTGAAGTTTTGACCTTGCAACTAAACTATCTATATATATAAAATTTGCTTCTGGGCTAAATGTATTGATATTTAGCTTTTTTTGTAAATTTAACACTTTTATAGCATAATCTACTGCGATTTGATTTCCTTGTTGATTAGCATAATGCATAGCAGTATCATAAGCCTCAATCAACATCAAATCAATACCTCTTTTCCCATCTAAGGTTTTAAGCGCAGATATAGCCTCATCAAATCTATTAAGCTTTAAAAGTGAATAAAATCTATATATAATCGCCTCACTTGGATCACTATATGGCACTTTGCTAGCTAGCTCAACAGCCTTAAAGCTAGTATCGATAGCATTAGTATAACGAGTAATTTTATAATTTATTTTAGTAAAATTATTTAACCAAACAACACGATTATTTAAATTTGGCTCATTAAGATGTTGTTCGGCTAAATTATATGCTTGAGTATAGCGCCTCATTCTATCATAGCAGTTAAATAATTTTAGTTTATCAGAAATTTTATCTTCTAATCCATATTCATCTATTAAAGCTATAAGATCTATACAATCTGAGTTTTGATTGCGGTCATTGGCTAAATTTAATGCTGCAGCATTCATTACATCAGCAACCTTACTCTCATTTAAATCAGCTATAAGACCACGCAATTTTAAAATATCGCCATATTTTTTCTCTTTAAAGCTTAAATCAACTTCAGCCTTAAGAGCCATTTTAGCTAACTCTTGTCCAGGATAACGCTCTAGCAAATCAGCATAGTGAGCGTGTTTTTCTTCGCTGCTTGTATTTGGCAAATCAAAAAATAGAGCATCTATAGCTTTATCTATTTCGCTAGTAAATTCATTATCAGGATACTCTTTTTTATATCTTTTTAAATATTCATGAGCGCTCACAGGGTCGCTTCCACGAACTAGTGTAGTACCTAAGCGACGAAGGCCAATTTCATAATGTCCATCATGTAAGGTTGAATCTTCAAATATCACTCTATAAAGCTTGGAGGCTGTATCAAATAGACCATTAGCACGTAATTCATCAGCAACCTCTATACTATAATCTTTATTATCTAAAATATATTTTGAATTTGCCGTAACAACTCTATCGATATAATGCGCTGCTTCAGTAAATCTTTGCTGCGAAAGATAAATTTTAACTAGCTTTAGCGAGGCTTCACTAGCAATATCTGGATCATTTGAGCTATATAAAACATCTTCATAAAATCTCATTCCATCGCCTAGTTTGCCTTGGGCTACTAAATAATCAGCATAACCCATAATTGCTCGCTTGGTCCATTGATCTTCACTATATTCAGTCATTAACATATCTAGTATATACTCTGCATCTTCACGCAAATCGCTATTTAAATGTGCCATCATATTGATGTATAAAACCTCAGGATAATTTCTATCAGAACCATTAAATCTCATCCATAATTTGGCTGAATCTATAATAGTTTGATTAATTTTTTGAGTAGATTGGTACTCTGCTTCTTGGATTACTAGCTTATCCATAGCACGAATTTGATATAGCAAAAACTCTCCTAAGAATATACTATCTGGGTGCATATTCATCGCTTTTTGACTTTCATGAATAACCTCTCTATAACCTTTACGCTCATAGCTCTTTTTAATCGAGAGATATATACCCATATCGCCATTTTCGTTATATGTAATTGGTTCTTTATTTAAATCTAAAGCACCTACGCTTGGATGTATTAAATTTGGATATTTTATAGGAAAATTTATCCCATTAATATAGCTAGTATCTAATTCATTAAGGTGTTTATTTATATTAATAGTAAAATGTTTTGAATGGCTATCTTTATCAGCTTTAGCATTATGCGAATCAAATAGTTTATTATTTGCATTAAAGATTCTAGAGGACATTTTGGGCTGAATAACCACTGTAAATCCATCGCTTACAGGATGGAAACTAATTCTAGCAAATGGTAAATCTTGATTTTTTAAATTCTTTTCAAATTTAGCAAAAACCTTACAACTATATACTTTATTCTCTTCATTATTGCGTTCTTCGCAAATTATCTCCTTATCATCTTGAAGATGGATTATATAGTATGAATCACTATGATACTTACCAGCATTTATACTTAATGTAAAAGCATGCAAACTAACACAAAAAAATAGGAAAAAAATTACATATCTCATATGCTTATTATATCACAAGTAAATTGAGCTTAAGCTTGAACGAGGGCTAATTTTTAGCTCTTTTGATTGAGTAAATTTATTTTTTTTAAATTTTGCCAATCCAGCTCTTGCTATCATAGCAGCATTATCACTACAAAATTCCATTGGTGCTACTAGCAAATTTATATCAAATTTATCACACAACTTAAGAAGCATACTGCGTAGATATATATTTGCGCTTGCTCCGCCTACTACGCCTAGATTTTTAAATTTATATTCTATACAAATCCTATTAAGCTTATCTATAATATGTTCACATGCAGCCCTTTCAAATCCAGCTGCGATATCGGCAAAATCAATATCTTGGCTGTTATTTTCTACACTCTTTTCTATTTCTAATCTAACTTGATTTTTAAGCCCTGAAAAGCTATATTCTAATCTTTTATCACCCTTTAATGGAATAGTAAATTTATATCTATGACTATTTGATTGTTTAGCTAAATTCTCAATTGCCACTCCGCCAGGATAACCTAGTCCCATCATTTTAGCAACCTTATCAAAACTCTCGCCAAAGCTATCATCGCTAGTCGAAGCTAGTGTGGTAATATCTCCATTTTCATCAACATATAAAATCATAGTATGACCGCCACTAACTAATAAAACACCAAGAGGCAGCTGTTCAGATTCTTCTAAAAATAGCGAAAAAATATGTCCTACTAAGTGGTTTACCTCAATTAATGGTAAATTTAATCCAATAGCAAGTGCTTTTGCTACACTTACTCCACCAACAAGACTTACACTAAGACCGGGTTGATTTGTTACTGCAATTGCTTTAATATCCTTAAAATATGGCTGAATCTCTTTAATCAAATTTGGTAATGCTGCGGTATGAAGTCTTGCAGCTAGCTCAGGCACAACACCACCATATTTGCTATGTTCTAATTCTTGGCTAATTTTTTTATGATATTTTAGCTCTAAATCTAAACCCAAAAGTGCTACTGAACTATCATCACAACTACTCTCAATCCCTAAAATCACTTTACAAACTCCACCAAAATCATACCAATAAATTTATCTTTTGAGTCTGTCTCTTCATAAAATTCAACCCTATAAATTGACTCATCTTTATCCATAGAAAAGCGTGATTTTATCATATCTTTACTAATTTTTATACCACTTTCATCTACTGGGGTTGTGCCATAGCCTATTATATTGGTTCTTACCCCATCTCTTTTGATTATCTCAAAGCTATTTTTAGCACTAATTTTTTGTCCTAAAATTACAAATTTAGGCTCTCCTTCATCTATGCGAATTTCAATTTCATTAATCAAATTTGAATACTCAAAAAACTGCGGCGTAAATCTTGTTACAATCTTATTGCCATAATGGATATTATATTCATCTTTATTTTTAGTAAGAGCAACTAAAGCATTATCACAATCAAACTCTAGCTCGCCATCATTTGAAAGCGGAATATAACCTAAGCGAGATTTTGGCGAATAAAACATAAACTTTCCGCACACTAAAACAGATAAATCCTCATCAAGCGCCTTTTTAACGCCTTGCGGTGTTAGCTCAAATTTACGCTTAAATCCGATCCCAGCTAGCTTTAAATACTCTTCTACTGCAATTAAGTGATAATAAACTCTCTCATGCACCGGCAAGGTTTTACTCGCTTCATTTGCATATGCTGCCTTACCATTTTTTATCGCAAAATATGAAAGGCTCTTTAACATCTCTTTATCACCTTTGGCTGTATGCGTGTTGCGTAAATGGTATGTATGCTTTGGATCTAAAAGGTGCTTATTTAACTCTTTTACTACCTTATTTGCAGTAGTTTCTAAATCGCCATATATAGCATTTGGCAGAGTTGCTTGGTCAATAATAGCAATATTTCCCCAGCGATTTGGATTCATCATTTTATTTATATATTTTGGACGATAAAAACCACTTCCATCGTGTAAATTTATAAGCATAGTAATATTAGGTTGTAAAACCAAAGATTTAATCTGTTCTACTATATCTTTTTCAGGGTCTTTATCTGAAAGTGTATCAAATTTGCGATTCATATCTCCATTTATACCACGAGATTTTTTAATAATGCTTGGCATATTTAAATTTGGCACTACATATAGCGATCCTGATGTAATCTCATATCCACGAGCTAATAAATTAGCAGACATAAATCCACCTGGTTCATCGCCTTGAATTCCGCCAGTTACAAGTACAGTATTGTTATTATCAATGCCAAGTTTTATTAAAGAAAACTCGCCATAAGCATAACTAGCAAATATAAAAATAGTTAAAAATGCAATAATTTTACGCAATATAATTCCTTTAATTTCTCATATTTTAATAATTTTTTGTTAAAAATTGATAAAATTTAACTAATATATCTATGTTTTACATACTCTCTTACTTTTTGATTTATCTCGATTACAGACTCTAAGCTATCTAGTTTAAAACAAGAAAATCTATCCAAAGCATCAAAAATCGCACTACTAATGGAGTTAAATTTAACCTTCTTACTTAAAAATCCTGCTACTATTTCATCATTTGCAGCATTTATAATTGCACCAATTTGTGGATTTTGCAAGAGATTATCTTTTAAACTAAAAGCCCTATATCGCTCTAAATCAATTGGCTCAAGAGTTATATTTTGTAATTTTGCAATATCTAAATTTTCAATAATTCTTTGATTATTAAGACCTATGGCATGAGCAATAGCTAATCTCATATCTGGCTTTGATATATGCGCAGTTGTAGAGCCATCTTTAAATTCGATAAGTGCGTGAATTAAAGACTTTCTTTCTATATATGCTTCTATATTTTGGCATCCATATAGCCAAAACGCTTCAATAATCTCAAATAGCTTATTTACCATTGTAGCGCTATCAATAGTAATCTTTGCCCCCATATTCCAATTAGGATGTTTTAATGCATCTTCTACACTAGCATCTTTTAAACTAGAAATATCACGCCCATAAAAGGCACCACCACTTGCTGTAATAATCAATCTATGTAGCTTTGGGCGATCTTTTAGCAAAAATTTTAGTCCAAAATGCTCACTATCAATTGGCGTAATCTTTGAACAATCTAAGAATTGCCCACCAGCTACAAGACTCTCTTTATTTGCCAAAGCCAGATCAAATCCCAACTTTAAAGCCATCACACTAGGCACTAATCCATCAAATCCTACAAAAGCATTTATAAGTTTTGAGCCATGACTTTGCTCATCACATGCTATTAAAAATTTCTCTATTCCATCTTTTTTGCTAAAAACAAATTTGTGATTTACCAAAGGTTTTAAGCTATCATCATCTATATATACTAATTTTGGAGAAAATTCCTCTATTTGTGCATTTAATACTTTAAGGCTACTTTTACATGCTAAAGCATCGACTTTTAAGTTATACTCTTTGGCTAAATTTAATGCATTTAGACCGATACTTCCACTGCTACCAAGAATTATCATACAAGCACCATATACATCGCCAAGACGCCAAATAGATATCCATCCATTCTATCTAATAATCCACCCTGTTCACCTAGTATTACACCACTATCTTTAACGCCTGCTAAACGCTTTAAATAACTCTCAAATAGATCTCCAAATATCCCAAAAATTACCACACTAACTGAACATAAAATAACAATTAAAAAGTCTATATCCATCAAAAATAACCCAGCAGCCACACCAAATACAGACCCAATCACAAATCCGCCTACAACACCTTCAAGAGTCTTATTTGGGCTTGAAGCACTAAAATTTCTTTTGCCAAAAAATTTTCCTATAAAATAGGCTCCACTATCACTAGCCACCACGCTAAAAATAAGCCAAAATAGTGCCGCAATTCCATAACTTTGATAAATTGCAAAGAGCATAAACATTGGTGCAGTTGGATATATAAATGGCAAAATTATCTTTAAATTCTCATTTTTAGTATATGCTAAAACACTAGCTACTACAATCAAATTTAGAAGTATTATCTTAAAAATATCTTGAATTCCACCAATAAAAGGTAGTAGTGTAAAAAACGCCACTGCAATCACTGCAAGCGACTTTTCCTTAAGTCCATAAAGCTTTAGACTCTCTAGCACAGCAATAGCCAAAAGTACGCCAAAAATAGCAAAATTTAGCCAAAAAATATCTAGCACCACAACTGCCAAAAACGCCGCAAACAAAGCGACCCCAACAAAAATTCTCTTTTTCATAAACAATCCTTAAAAGCTGTGATTTTACCCAAATTTAGCTAAAATTTAACCAAATTTAGTTGATGAATTTGGCTACTGTTTGACGCTTATTATATGTATCAAAATATTTTATCTCAACCTTTCCAGCCCTATTTGGTAGCTTACATTGCAAAGCCCACTGCCTTACTACTCTATCTAGTAAACTGCTAACTCCATCAATGCGACAGCTCTCTATCCTCTCTCCATCAAAACTTACTATAACATTACTTGTGCCAGCTCCATAAATATATGCCCCAAGCATTCCACGCTTAGCTACTACAATATCTATTTTGTTAATATCTCCAGCTTGTAATGCTATACAAAAAAGCGCTAAAAATATATATCTCATATTACACCACTATATCTAATCTTTTAAACTCAATCCCATCCATTTCATCAAATTCGCCATCATTACTCTCATCAAGCTCAAATTCATCGCTTTCTTTATCATTGTGCTTTGGCTTGTGATTTTGCCCATTTAAATCCTCTTTTTGCGTCTGTTTTTCATGCTCATTTTCTGGATCAATTCTGTAGCTCTCCTCAGTTGGGCGAGTTTCTTCGATCTCTTTTTTCTTTTCAGTTGATGCTGCAGTATTCATTGCCATTTGCATATCTAACTTAGATTGAAAATCGCTTTGCACTGATGCTGCAACTGGAGCATTTTGATTTACATATACCATACTTGCTACTGGACCTATTGCCATGATTTTACCTTTTATTTTTATATATTCTACCAAATAGATCGGCAAAATTTGTAAATATTTGCAAATTTAGCGCTCAAAATTAATAAAAAAATGTTAATATTAAAGCCATTGCTTATAAAAGGAAAAATATGAAAATAGTATGTCTAGATGCTGATACATTAGGTAATGATGTAGATTTAGATGCTGTATTTGGCAAATTTGGTGAGTTTGTTAGCTATAATATAACTGAGGCTAATCAAACAGTTCAAAGACTTCAAAATGCAGATATAGTATTAACAAATAAAGTATTAATTACAAAAGATGTTATTGCTCAAACAAATTTAAAATTAATCTGCGTAACCGCAACTGGCGTTAATAATATCGATTTAGAAGCTGCAAAAGAGGCTAATATCCCAGTTAAAAATGTGGCTGGCTACTCCACTAATAGCGTAGCTCAACAAACTTTTGCCAATATTTTAGCTCTTAGAAATAGTACAAGCTACTATGAAAACTATGGCAAAAATAGCGATGGTTGGGCAAAAAGTCCGATATTTGTAAATTTAGATAGACCAATTTTCGAACTTAGCGGTAAAAGATTTTGCGTAGTTGGTCTTGGCACAATCGGTCTTGAAATAGCTAAAATCGCTCAAGCTTTTGATTGCGATGTTTGCTACTACTCAACAAGTGGAAACAACTCAAATAGCAAATTTAAAAGAGTAAGCTTTAAAGAGGCTTTACAGTGCGATATAATAAGCATTCACGCTCCATTAAATGAAAATACAAAAAATCTATTTGATGCTAATGCCCTAAACCAGCTAAAAGATGGCGCAATGCTTGTAAATAGCGGTCGTGGCGGTATAATAGATGAGGAAAAAATCGCCCAAATTATAGATGAGCGTGAAATTTATTTTGTTACTGATGTGCTTGAAAAAGAGCCAATTAGAGCCGATCATCCTTTATTAAAAGTAAAAAATAAAGATAGATTAATGATTACTCCACATATTGCGTGGGCAAGTGTAGAAGCTAGAAGAAAATTAATCGAGTTAAGTGCTAAAAATATAGAAGATTTCATAAAGGGGTAAAAATGGCTGATGAACATAGCTTTGATATAAGTGCAAGTGTCGATATGATGGAGGTCAAAAACGCTCTAGAAGTAGCTAAAAAAGAGGTTGCAAATAGGTTTGATTTTAAAGGGTTAAAGGCTGAAATTGAACTAAATGAAAAAGATAAAACCATTACTCTTTTAAGCTCTAGCGACTCTAAAATAGATGCGCTAAAAGATATAGTGATAAGCAAATTAATCAAACGAGAAATACCACCAGTTGCACTTAGTGAAAAAAGTAGAGAAAACGCAAGTGGCGGTAATACAAAATGCATACTAAAACTAAATGATACCCTTGATAGTGATAATGCTAAAAAAATTACAAAAGCAATAAAAGAGGCTAAAATCAAGGTAAATGCATCAATTAGAGGTGATGAAGTAAGAGTAGTAAGCAAGTCAATTGATGAGCTTCAAAATACAATAAAGCTAGTAAAAGGTTTAAATTTAGAACTACCACTAAGCTTTAAAAATCTAAAATAAAGAGGTTAAAATGAAATTTAAAAAATTTATCACAGCATTTTTACTTTTACTAGCAGTGGGGGCAAATGCTATCACTGAAGGCAAAGAGTATATCAAACTACCATCTAATGCGCAGTTTAAAGATGCTCAAAATAGCGTTATAGAGATCTTTAGCTATGGATGTATTCACTGCTATAATCACTTTAGAGCTGGAACGCTAAAGTTTGTATCTGAAATCCTACCAGATCTTAAATATGATGAGTGGCAAGTGCGTCAAATGGGCGAATTTGGCTTTTTAATGAGCGAGGTTTTAGGCTATGCTAAGAGTATAGATGAGAAAAATGGAATAAATAGCCTAAGTGCAAAATCGAATTTTCATCAAGTTTTAAAAGGCTTTTTTGAAGATGCTTTTGTAAATAAAAAAACATATAAAAACGGCGAAGAATTTTATCAAAGAGCTGTAAGCATTTTAAAAGCAAATGGAGTGCAAAATGCTAGCATAAAATCTATCTTAGATTACGCAGATTCAAATGAGGGTAAAGAATATGCTAAATTAACTAACCAAGCTTTAGAGGTGGCTAAAATTAGCGGTACTCCTGGATTTATAGTAAATGGTAAATACCTTATCAATATTGAACACATAAATAGCCAAGAAGAACTAGTAGAGGTAATATCTGAGCTTATAAAATTAAAATAAAGTTAAATTTAATATTTAATTTAAAATATCTGCTATAATTTGCGATTTAAATCAATTTTAAAGAGTTATAGCAGATGAAACCTCTCTCCATAGTCCAAAATTTAGCACTCAAATATGCAAAATATTCGTTAAATAGATCTTTAAAAACTCAACTAAATTTAGATATATTACAAAATAGTAAAACCAAACTTCCAGATCCAAATATAAATTATATGCTATATGCGCATATACCATTTTGTCATACATTTTGTCCATATTGTTCATTTCATAAATATGCCTATGATGAAAACCTTGCTAAAGAGTATTTTAAAAATCTTCGCCAAGAAATGGAGCAAATCCATGCATTAGGATATAAATTTAACTCAATGTATGTTGGCGGTGGCACAACTCTTATAAATGAAGATGAGCTGATAAAAACCTTAGAGCTAGCCAAAAAGCTTTTTAATATAGATGAGATATCATGCGAGAGCGACCCAAGCCATATAAAACCTGCAAATCTTAAACGCTTTAAAGGATTAATTAGTCGGTTAAGTATTGGTGTGCAAAGCTTTAATGATGATATTTTAAAGCGTGTTGGCAGATATGAGAAATTTGGCTCAAGTGTTGATTTAGTAAATAAACTAAAAAATGCAATTAATATCTTACCGGTTACAAGTATAGACCTAATCTTTAACTTCCCAAATCAAACCAAAGATATGCTACTAAATGATATAAATCTAGCCAAAAGTATTGAAGCGCAGCAAATTACATTTTATCCGTTGATGAAATCAAATTTAACCAAAGATAAAATTGCTTCTACTTTAGGCAATAGTTACAAAGATAACGAGTATGAGTTTTACTCTATTATAGAGGAGAATTTCAAAGATTATCATAAAAATAACGCCTGGTCATACGCCAAAGAAAAATCTAGCCTAAATGATGAATATGTAAGCTCAAAACATGAGTATTTAGGAATTGGAAGTGGTGGATTTAGTTTTCTTGGTGGGGAGCTTTTTATCAATGCGTTTAATCTAAATAAATATAATGAAAAAATTCAAAACCAACAAAGTTCAGTAATTGCAAATTGCAAATTTAGCTCAAAAGAGCGGGTAAAATATCTATTTTTGACCGAAATTTTTAGTGGATTTATAGATATTGATAAATTTAATCAAACAAACAATATAAATCTATATAAAACTCTAAATTTAGAACTCAATCTCTTAAGGCTTGTTGGTGCGATAAAAATTCAAAACAACCATATAGAATCAACTCAATTTGGTAGATATTTATGGCTTAGCTTGATGAAGGAATTTTATATCGGTATGGATAAGGTTAGAGCTATTTTCAAAGATGATGCAAAGCTTCAAAATAGCTCTAAAATAAATGTAATAAAGAGTCAAATTTAGATTATTTTATATATTTTATATTTGCTTTTACCTTTAATTTATTAAAATAATCCATTATAGCAATCTCTCTTTCTTGTTCTACCATTGCATTTACTACAGCTTGTTCTACTACTTCAAATGGCGGTAAAACTGAGCCACTTTTAGCTACTATATAAAATCTTTCTAACCCCATTGGTCCTTCTAAAATCGGTGTAAATTCACTATTTGGGGTAGTATTAAAGATATAAACTAACCCAGGGGCAATCTCAGATGAACTTAGACTTAAATTCTCTTTTTGCACTCCGTTTATTTTTGCTTTATAATCTTTAGCTTGCAAATTTAAAGCCTGTGGATCATTTGAAGTATAACGAATTAGACTAACCTTATCAAATTGCAAAAACATTCCAGAATTATTTTCATAAAATCTTTTAGCATTTTGTGGAGTGATATTTTGGTTTGGAGTATTTAAAATTCCAGCATAAAGCTTCTCTTTTTTAATCGATATTTCCATATTTTCACGCATTTGTGTTTCACTTGTACCACGAGATTTTATAACTGATTTAAATGTTTCAACGCTCATTTTATTTGCACTAGCTAACTGAGCGATCTTTTGCTCTATTTCTAATTGACTTGCAGTTATATTTAGCTTTTTTATTTGAGCAAGCTCAAGTTTATCTTTTATTAGTAGATTTAGTGCAGCCTCTTTGTTTAGATTCATCTTAGTCATCGTAGTGTTTAGCTCATAAGTCGTAATAGGTTCATTATCTACAGTCGCAACTAAACCACCTACAAATCTAGCATCGGCACAAATAGCCAAAAATAGTGCTGTAAAAATTAAATTTTTTATCATATAAAACCTTTATTAAAGCAAATTTGAGCTAAAATTATATCCAAATTTAAATAAATAATAGGATAATTATAATGCTAACTACAAGATTTGCTCCATCTCCAACTGGATTTTTACACATTGGTGGGCTTAGAACTGCACTATATAGCTATCTTTATGCTCGCAAAAATGGCGGTAAATTTCTACTTCGCATAGAAGATACCGATCTTAAAAGAAACTCACAAGAGGCTACAATTGCTATTAGAGAAGCCTTTAATTGGTGTGGGTTGGATTATGATGGTGAAGTAGAGTATCAATCAAAAAGATTTGATATTTATAAAAAATATATTGATCAACTACTAAAAGATGGCAAAGCCTACAAGTGCTACACTACTCAAGAAGAGCTAGCTCAAATGAGAGCCGAGGCTGAAGCCAATAAGCAAAGACCAAAATATGATGGCAGATATAGAGATTTTACAGGCACACCACCACAAGGCATTGAGCCTGTAATTCGTATAAAAGCTCCACTTGATGGAGTAATTGAATTTACCGATGGAGTAAAAGGGTATATTAAATTTAACTGCGAGGATATCTTAGATGATTTTATCATCGCTAGAAGTGATGGGTCGCCTACATATAATTTTTGTGTTGTGATAGATGATGCATTAATGGGAGTTACACATATCATTAGAGGTGATGATCACCTAAGCAACACGCCAAAACAGATTATACTATATGAAGCACTTGGATTTAAAATTCCAGAGTTTTTTCATGTAGCTATGATCAATGGAAGCGATGGAGCAAAACTTAGCAAAAGACACGGCGCAACAGATGTAATGGAGTATAAAAATATGGGCTATCTACCTGAGGCATTGCTAAATTTCTTAGTGCGTCTTGGCTGGAGCCATGGAGATGATGAGATATTTAGTATGCATCAAATGTTAGAGCTATTTGATCCATATAATTTAAGCAAATCAGCCTCTACGTATAATCCATCAAAACTAGAATGGCTAAATGCTCACTACATAAAAACTTTACCATTTGAAAGATTAGCCGATGATATGCTATATTTTGGATTAGATTTTAGGGCAATAAATAAAGGCCAAATGCTACTAGATCTATTAAGAGAGCGTTCAAAAACTCTCTTAGAACTAAAAGCTTCGGCTCTTGCTATCATCAATCAACCAACAAATTATGACCAAAATGCTGTGAAAAAATTTATAAATGATGATAATAAGCTACTTTTAAGCGAATTTGCCAACTCTCTTGGTAATACCAATATGGATGCTAAGGCAGTTGAGGAGATGACAAATGAATTTCTAACTCAAAAAGGCAAAAAGCTAAAAGATCTAGCCCAACCAATTAGAATAGCAATCACAGGTAGTGCGGTAAGCCCAAGCATCTTTGAAGTTATAGAATTTATTGGTCTTGATGAGTTAAAATCAAGAATCCAAAACTTCCTAAAATCTTTATAAAACTTAGCTAGAGCTTAAGGCTCTGGCTTTTATTTTATTAAGTATAGCTTAAATTTACCATTTAATTTACAAAAAGTAACACATAAATAATAAATTTTATCTATTATATAAATATTTACCTATAATGAAATAAATTTAAGTTATAATTCTATATTATTTTTAAAATTAAAGTTAAATTTAAGGAAAAACAATGAGTTTAAAGCAAAAAGCTCTTGATTACCACGAAGGTGGA
>SAMEA3663025__coassemble_160_pt1 | contig 19711 bp, 13 predicted proteins | sample SAMEA3663025__metabat2_high_PE_005 | metagenome-assembled genome bin SAMEA3663025 (sample SAMEA3663025) | pig gut metagenome | biome: pig gut; feature: pig-associated habitat; material: faeces | place: France | collected 2012 | reverse complement strand
ATATAAATCAGCTTTTTTGGCGTGTGTGGCTTATAGCTGGGGCGGTTTTTGTTTTGGTTGGGCTTATTGCTTTTATTTTGGTTAAGCTTGCGTATTTACCACTTTTGGCGCAGATAAAAGCGCTTAATAATTTTATTACAGATACTACGCATGAGATTAATACCCCTTTGAGCGTGATACTTATGAGTAGTGAAATGTTTGATAAAAATCCGCCAAAATATTTAGAAAATATCAAAATAGCAGCCAAAACTCTAAGTGGAATTTATAATGATTTAGCTTTGAATTTAAAGAATAATCCAAATGTTATTAGTAAATTTAATATCCAAACTCTGCTTGAGAGTCGCATTAAGCTATTTGAGCTTTCAGCTAATTCAAAGGGGCTTAAATTTGAGATTAATTCTAACTCTTTTGAGCTATCTAGTGATATACAAAAAGTTGGTAAAATATTAGATAATCTCATATCAAATGCGATAAAATATAGTAACAAAAATTCCAAAATTATTATCAATTTAGACCAAAATAGCTTTGAGATAATCAACTTTGGAGCTACTATCTCTAAAGAGAATATAGACAAAATATATGATAAATTCAGCCGTTTTGATACGCAAAATGGCGGCTTTGGGATTGGGCTTAGCTTGGTTAAGCGATATTGTGATGAGCTTGGTCTTAGTATAGAGTGTGAAAGTGGCGATAATCAAACTAAATTTAGAGTTATTTTAAGAGATTTTAAAGATAGATAATTGGCATGGAGAGAGTCTCCATGCGATTTTAATATAAAATTAAATGTGCTTTTTGTGAGCCATGAACGCCAAAAACGGTTATAAGCTCTATATCAGCTGTCCTAGATGGCCCAGCGATAAATAAAATATTGCTTGGTAATTTGCCGTTTTGATCGACTTTTAGGGCGTTTAGAGCACTTACTAGTGAGTTTTTGACTCTATCTTTTTTAAGTAAAACTATACAAAGATTTGGAGCTAGACTTAGCATTCTAGGTTGAGCTTGGCTAGATTTTAGCAATGCGACGCCATGAGAGCTGACACCGTATTCGGCATGAACTATAGAGAACTCACTATGAAATACATCGCTTCTTAGCTCTTCTATAGGCTTATCAAAACAGATTTTTTGATCAGCTTTAATTTTATCTAAATTTAAATTCAACCCACTTCCATAGATCATTTTTTTGTATCCATAGCTAGCTACAATCTCATTTATTGTATCTTCTAGAGCTGATGGCTCGCATTCATGGACGATATATTTGTTATCGCTCATTTTTTGCTTCATTTCAGCAAGAGCATTATCGGTAGTTTGGATATGCTCTACTGGATCTATGCTAGGAGTGGATTCATGGCCTGTGATTTTATGGCTATCTTTTAAGCGAGAAAGAATCATCTCTTTGGATTTAGCTGAAATTTCATCTATTCTATTCATAGCGAACTCCTTCCATATTTTCAAGCTCTTTATATAGATCTTTTTTAATCTGTGGTAGCTCTTTGTATTGGCTCCAGCTTTTTATAACCGGGATTGAGTTTTGGAATTTATGTAAAACTGAGTTAAATAGATGAGTTTTACTAAGGCTAAATCTCCATAAAGCACCATTTGTAGCGATCTTAGCAAACTGCTTCATCGCAAAGGCTTCGGCTCTATTTTTATGGCTATTTTGCGTGCTAAGTGGTGGATTTTTGCCTTGGCTAACCTTATTTGCTCTTAGCTTTCTAATTAGATCAGCTAGTGGGATTCTAACAGGGCAAACCTCACTACATCTACCGCAAAGCGAACAAAATGTAAGTATATCGCCAGTTGCTTCCATACCAAATATATTTGGACTAATAACCTCGCCAATAGGCCCTGGATAGATAGTTTGATAGCTATGGCCGCCAATTTTGTCATATACAGGGCAGAAATTCATACACGCCCCACATCTAATACATCTAAGAGCCTCATAGTAGTCATGATGAGCTAGCATATCACTTCTGTGATGATCAAATAGTATCAAATGAACCTCTTTTGGCCCATCAAATTCATCATTTCTTGGAGCTGTGATTATGTTGTTATATGTAGGGATGAATTGTCCTGTGGCTGATGGTGTGAGTAGATGAACCATAGTAGCAGCATCTTCAAAGCTCTCCATAACCTTCTCAATCCCACAAAGTGCAACATGAATTTTAGGAGCGGTAGTACACATTCTACCATTTCCTTCATTTTCAATGAGCCAAAATGCACCCTCTTTAGACATAGCGAAATTTACACCACTAAGCCCCATCTCTAAGCCTTCAAACTGATCTCTTAAATGTTTTCTAGCTATTTGATTTAGCTTTTCTGGTTCACTTTCTAAATTTGAGCCTAATTTTTCTTGAAAAATTTTGCCTATTTCATTGCGATTTTTATGGATTGCTGGAACGACTATATGGACTGGTGCTTCATCATTTAATTGTATTATTAGCTCACCAAGGTCAGTCTCAACAGCATTTAATCCCTTATTAGCTAGATAGTGATTTAATCCTATCTCTTCACTAGCCATGGATTTGCCTTTTAATATCTTTTTGATATTGTTTTGGCGCATTAACTCATATATTATCTCACAAGCATCAGTAGCTGAGCTAGCCCAATGGACTTTAATGCCGTTTTTTGTGGCGTTTTTTTCGAATTCGATTAGTCTATCGCTAAGAGACATTAGGGCGTTATTTTTAGCTTTTTTAGCCTTATCTCTTAATCCTTGCCAATTATTGAATTTTGCATTTATCACATTTAGGCGGTTTTTTTGTAAGGTGTGCATAGCGACTGTGAGATTTTGTCTTAATTGAGTATCGCCAAGCTTGATTTTTACGATTTGTTCGTGTGGCATTTTTTTACTCATAGGGATACTCCTTCTAAGCGTTTAATCAAAAAATCATATAGATGAAGACATTTGATATCTACGCCATTTCGTTTCATTGTACCTGAAATATTTAATAAGCAACCACCATCGCCACTTATCAAGTAGCTAGCACCTGTATTTTTGATATCTTCTATTTTGGCTAGTGCCATTGCGTTTGAGATATCGCTCTCTTTGATTGAAAATGTCCCACCAAAACCGCAGCACTCCTCTTCATGCTCAAGCTCGATTAACTCTACATTTGATAATTTGCGAATTAAATTTTTGCTAGATTCTACGCTTTTAGCTACTCTTAAAGCGTGACAATTAGAGTGCCATGCGACTTTGATTTTATCGCCTTTATCTTGGTAATCTACTTTTAGAATTTCATCTAAGTATTGACTTAGATCATATACCCTAGCGGCGAATTTTTGAACCTTGTCAAATTCGCTACTTCCTTCAAAAAGCTCTAAATAATCATGCCCCATCATACCAGCGCAAGAGCCGCTAGGGACGATAATCGGGATATCTTCATCAAATAAATTTATATTATGCATAGCTACAGCTCTACTCTCATCAAAATATCCGCTATTAAAAGATGGTTGAGAGCAACAGGTTTGATTTTTTTTGAAAATCACCTCCACGCCCTGGTGGCGTAGAAGTTTAATAGCATTTAAAACGCTATCTTGCATAGCAGCACTACCAAGGCAAGTAGCGAAAAAATATACTTTTCTCATAGATATTAACCCTTAAGTACGATATCTGGGATAATTCCTTGCATAAAGAATGCGATGATTAAAGTCCAAATACCAATTAAGATAATGAAAGCAACTGAGTATTTAAGTGTGAATTTAAATAGCTCACTCTCACGACCTACTAAACCAACAGCAGCGCACGCTATAGCGATACTTTGTGGGCTTATCATCTTACCTACGACACCACCAACTGAGTTGGCTGCCAAAAATAGTGCTTCACCAACACCAAGCTCTCTAGCGCTAACTTGTTGAAGTGGGCCAAATAGAAGATTTGAGCTTGTATCTGAACCTGTTAAGAATACGCCTATCCAACCAATCACAGGGCTAAAGAAGGCAAAAGCATCGCCAGTTTGAGCAAAGGCAAGACCTAGAGTTGTACTCATAGCAGCGTTTTTAGCGATAAAGGCAAATGATACAACAAGACCGATTGTAATACAAGGAATCGCCATCTCTTTTAGTGTATCCCAGAAGCAATCTGCGGCGTCGTTGGCTTTGATTTTTAAAAACCAAATTGATAAGAAAGCAGCTAGTAATATAGCAGTACCAGCTTGAAGGCCTACAAAGCTGATATTTAAATTTAACCCAATAGCCTTACCAGTAGCATCAACTATGCTTGTGCCTACATTATTAGCAGCTAAGGTTACAACTGTGTAATCAAATACCCCACCTTTAGCAAATAGTGCTTTAAACCATGGTTGAGTCCATAGAATTATACAAGCGATTAATAGGATAAATGGTAGCCAAGCTTTGAATATTTGGCCGTTACTAAGTTCGGTTTTGCTTGTAAAGTCTGTTTGGTCATCAAGTCTAAATATATTAGATGGTTTCCAAATTTTCAAAAATGCAGTAGTACAAATAAGGGATACAACAGCAGAAACAATATCAGGAAGCTCGGCACCAAGGTAGTTTGAGCTAATAAATTGTGTAGCAGTAAAGCTAATTGCAGCTACTAAAATTGCTGGAAATGTCTCTTTAACGCCTTTAAATCCATCCATTAAAAATACAATGAAAAATGGAACAGTAAGGCTAAGTGGAACTAGCATTCTACCAACCATAGCTGAGACTTCATATTGTTCTACACCAACTAAATTCGCCATAGCAATAATAGGAATACCCACAGCACCAAAGGCAACAGGAGCAGTATTAGCTATAAGACACAATCCAGCAGCATACAAAGGCTTAAGTCCAAGACCAACTAAAAGCGCAGCAGTGATAGCAACTGGGCCACCAAAACCGATAGCACCTTCTAAGAATGAGCCAAAACAAAATCCAATTAAGATAACTTGAATTCTGTGATCTGGAGTAATGCTAATAACGCTTTGTTTGATAACTTCAAATGAGCCTGATTTGACTGAAAGTTTGTATAAGAATATCGCAGCGATGATAATCCAAGCGATAGGCCACATACCTTGAGCGAAGCCTTGAACGAAGCTAGCACCGATGAGAGAAAAAGGCATATCATATACAAATAATGCCAAAACAGAAGCCAAAATAACTGTTAAAAAAGCAGCCATATAGCCTTTTAGCTTAAAAACTAAAAGCGAAACCAAAAAACATAAAATTGGCAAAAACGCCACAAACGCACTTAGCCATATATTGCCAAGTGGATCATATATCTGTGTCCATTGCATACAGACTCCTATCGATAAAAATTTTGTGAAATTTAATTTTAGCGTAAATTATTATTAAATTTAAGATAAATTATAAAAATTGTTTAAAAAATCGTTTGGGTGTGTATAATCGTAACATTATAATTAAATTTATTTATAAATTTCAGTTTGATAGAGTATCTCTGCCCAGAGTAGGGCAGAGTAAATTTATAGAGCTTTGGATATAATTTTAGCGAGTTTAGAGCTAAATTCGCTTGGATTTTCTATGCTCATACCTTCGCTGATTTTAGCCATATTTAGGATTAATATAGCAACATCGTTTATCATCAATTCGTTATTAGCTAATTTGGTGATGATTTCGTGATTTGGATTGATCTCTAAGATTGGCTTGATTTTTGGTGCTTCTTGACCCATCTGTTTTAATAAAGTTTGCATAGCATAATCTGGGTCGTTTTTGTCATAGATTAGGCACGCTACGGAGTCGCTTAGGCGATTTGATATTTTGACATCTTTGACTTCATCTTTTAAGATCTCTTTGATTTTGCTTATTAGGGCGTTTGTCTCATCACTAGTTGAAATTTCACTGCTAGTTATCTCGCTATCTATATCAGAGCTATTTATGCTCTTAAATGGTGTGGAGTCATACTCATTTACCATAGGCAAGACTATTGTATCTATCTCTTCATCACAGATTAGGACATTTATCCCTTTGGATTTAAACCCTTCTAAAAGTGGTGAGTTTCGTAGCATACTCTCATTTTGGCCGCTGATATAATATATCGATTTTTGATCTTCTTTCATTGCGGCTTTATACTCTTTTAGCGTGATTGGCTTGTCGTTTAGAGTGGATTTAAATAGGCATAAATTTAAGATATTATCTTTATTAGCATTAAATCCATATAGGCCCTCTTTGATAACATTACCAAAAAGAGAGTAGAGCTTGGAGTATTTTTCTTTATCGTTATTTAGTAGTTTTTCTAATTCGCTTAGGATTTTTTTGACGCTTTGGTCTTTGACTGCGGTTAGAATTTTATTCTCTTGTAAAATTTCACGGCTTACATTTAATGGGATATCTTCTACATCCATAACCCCACGCACAAATCTAAGATATGGCGGTAGAAGCTCTTTAGCGTCATCAGTGATAAATACACGCTTAACATAGAGTTTTACACCACTTTGATAATCTACTCTAAATAGATCAAATGGTTGAGTTGATGGGATATAAAATAGGGTAGAATACTCTATTTTGCCCTCTGCTTTTGTATGGATATGGAGTAGTGGATCGCTACTATCGTGGCTTATTTGCTTATAAAAGTCATTGTAATCGCTATCTTTTAAAGTAGATTTACTCATTCTCCATAGGGCGCTTGCTTTATTGATTTGAGAGTTTTTGCTCTCATAATGCCCCTCTTTGTTCTCATCTTGTGGGGCTACCCACTCATCTCTATCCATATAGATAGGATATGGAATGTGATTTGAGTATTTTGTAATGATATTTTCTATTCTAAAACTATCTGTAAACTCATCATCATTAAGGTATAGAGTGATCTGTGTGCCGTAGCTATCTAGCGTGGATTTTGAAATTTCATATCCATTTGTATCGCTACTCCATTTATATGCATCGCTACTTAGGGCTTTGCGACTGATAACTTCTATTTTGTTTGCCACCATAAATGCTGAGTAAAATCCAACCCCAAATTGACCTATTAATGAGCTATCTTTTTTCGCATCTCCGCTCATAGATTCTATAAAGCCTTTTGTTCCACTTCTTGCGATGGTACCTAGATTGTTGATTAGATCATCTTCATCCATGCCTATGCCATTATCTGTGATTACTAATGTTTTGGCCTCTTTATCTAGTTTGATATCAATTCTAGGGGTGTATTGAAGTGATTTATAATCATCATTAGTTAAGCATAGATAATTTAGCTTATCTAGTGCGTCGCTTGCGTTTGAGATTAACTCTCTTAAGAATATCTCTTTATTAGAGTAGAGTGAGTGGATCATTAAATTTAAAAGATCGCTCACTTGTGTTTGAAATTGATGTTTTTGCATATTTTCTCCTTTGTCTTGATATTATAACTAACTAAATTTAATCATCATTCAAAAATCACAAATGGTAAGGTTAGTGTATTTTTGATTATACTAAATGGGGTTTTTAAGACATCAGTCACTACTTGTGTTTTAATAATTGGCTCATCAATTGTTCCGCTAATTTTTATAATTGTAGATATGCTTTTATCTTTGCCTAATAGTATGTGGTTGACTAATGGAATTTTATCAATGATTGAGCTAGCATCTTTTAATAATTTTAATTCCAAAGTTATATCAATGAGATTTGTGGCTAGATTTATCGTTCCATTGCCAATTATATCAGCGGTTGCACCTTCGATATCAATAGCATGAATTGTTAGATTATCATCGATTCGTCCAATCCTTATAATTCCATCTTTAACACTAAAGCCTTTATTATTAAAATCAGGTACCTTAAAAATAAGCAAGCTTGGAATAGAGTCTAAAAATGCTAGAAGTTGATTGTAAATTTTATAATCTTTTAGATATGTATCTTTTAATTCTAGGTCAGCTTTGAAATTTTTGCTATTTTTTCCCATAACTTTTAATCCAAAAACCCCTTCGCTAAATGTATTTAAATCTAAAATATCATTGACAGCTGTAGCTGATATACCATTTCCTTTTATCTTTAATATACCTTTACCTTCAGTAATAGATATATATCCTCCATCAAATTCCCCATCAAATTTAATAGTATCGCTAGTTTTATTTCCGCTAAAATGATCAAATGATACACTTTTATTAACATCGGCTATATTTAATATAGTATCATTGGCTATAAAGTTTATATTTTTATCAAAATCACCTTTGGCAGCATTAGAATTTATAGTAATTTTGGCTGAATTTAAAAATATATTTACCTCATCATTAATTATGCTAGCCTCTACTATGCCACTATCGCTTTTTACATTAATAATATTGCTAACATTAATGGTAAAGTTATCATCGGTGTAATTTCCATCCTTTTTAGCTAGCATTGAAATATTAAATTTAGCATCATTAACTCTTGCATTGATATCTATAAAATTATTAGTTGTGATGTTAATTGCAGCTTTAGTGATATTTAAATCATTTATAAGCGTAGAGTAGGGCTTAAGCGGTTCTATGCTAGGTATATTTAGCGTAATTGGATTGGTAATATTTAGTTCATATCCTAAAGTTTTGGAGTTGATTTTTGGGGCTTTGCTAAATTCGAGTGTTATATTATCATCTAGATTTTTAATATCAAGTAGATTTGGAATAGCAATAGAATTAAATTTAGTATCAAACCATGCTTGTTGTGTATTTGCATCAATAAAAGCACTAAAATTTGCATCAAAAATACTATTTTTTACATGGCTATTTTCTATAGTGAGTTTATCGTTTTTTAAAATTATTTTAGCATGATTGGTATTAAATTTTGCTCCAGAGATATCAATATCGCCATCAAGTATAAACTCCCCATTGGCTTGTACAATTATATTGCTTAGGTCTATGATTAAGCGAAGCTTTGCGTTCATATTGCCACTATTTTGCGTGATTGGGATATTTATATTGTAGGCTTTTAGTATATTATTTATATCATTACTATATAATGTTTTAGTATAAATATCTAGTATTAAATTTGGTTTATTAATTAACTCATTTATGCTTAAATTTATTATAGCGCTAGAACCTTGATATTTTGGATCTTTTATATCAAATTTAAGTCTAGAATTCTCAAATATCACATCTACGCTACTAGCAGTGGCTGCTGGGAGATTTGGGTGAAATTTTACTACTGGTGATACTGCTGTAGCTTTACCATAGAGCTTTGAGATTAGCGGATCATTGGAGTTTAAATCAAATTTACCACGTAAAATCTCAACCCTATAATCTTTAGCTTTTATATACCCATAAATCCAGTTTTTAATCTCATTATCAAGCCCAGTAATATTAGCTAAAGCGTTCATAAACTGCTCAATAGTACTAGCACTCACATCGCTAAGTTCATAGGTTAAAATATCATTTTCTATGTTTAGTCCTAGATTTCCGCTAAGCTCATAGGAGTTAAATTTTCCACTAAATTTATGTCTATCATTATAGAAATTTAGCTCTAAATATCCATTAATTGTAGTGTTAAAATCTTTTAATTTAATCTCATTTACGGCAACATTTAGATTGTGATTTTGTCTAGCAAAATTTGCATTTATATATAAATCTTTATTATTTAAATTAAATTTATTATCAGCATAGATAAAGTATGATTTATACCCACCATTTGTAATATTTGTAAGTTCAATTGTCTCAAAAAGCATATCAATCCAGCTTAGATAATGTAAAAGTTCTAAGGATGGTTTAGTGTTATTTTTTTCATTAGTCAATGGTAAAATATCGATATTTTTTACTCTTAGTGTAATTTTGTTATCTAATTTTATATATAATTGCGAAATTTTAAATTGGCTAAAATTTAAACTTTCTATCTTGATACCAATTTTTAACCATATAAAAAGGGCAACAAAAATGGAAATAAATAGCATTAAAAACAGAGCTAAAAAGCGGTTTTTGTTTATCATTTGTGAAATTGTACTCATATTTTTCCTATCGATTTTTGCTTCACTATCTCAAACGATGAATACCAGCAAGGCGGTATATTTACCAAAGGGAAGTGTAGGCGAAATTATATCTTATTTAGCTAAGCTAAATTTTAAGGTTGATGAATTTGATAAATATATTTTAGTTTTGATGGGATTTCCACAATCTGGATGGATTGAAATTGGGCAGACTAGCCTTAGCAAATTTGATTTTTTGTATAAGCTTACAACTGCTAAAGCTGCAATGAGAGATATTACACTCATTCCTGGTGAAACTACAGCATATTTTTTCTATGAAATTTCTAAAAATTTAGGGCTAAATTATAATGAATTAATGAAAAGCTACTTAGAAAATGCACCTATAAAAGAGGGGTTTTTAATCCCTGAGACATATAAAGTTCCAGTTGGAATTGGGGAGGCACATTTAGTTTATTATCTAATTAACACATCTAAAAAACAGCATGAGAGCCTAAGTAGAAAGATTTTTGGCGAATGGGATGAGAGACGATGGTATGAGTTTATCACTGTAGCTTCTATAGTGCAAAAAGAGGCTGCTAACAAAGACGAGATGGCTTTAGTAGCTTCTGTTATATACAATAGGTTAAAAATTGGTATGAAACTCCAAATGGATGGAACGCTAAATTATGATCTATACTCTCACGAGAAGATCACTCCACAAAGAATAGCCAAAGACAACACTAGGTATAACACATATAAATACGCAGGCCTACCACCAAATGCCGTTTGTAATGTCAGCTTTGATGCGATAAAGGCAGCAATTTTCCCTAAAAAGACAAACTATCTATATTTTGTAAGGGATAAAAACACAGGTGCTCATATATTTAGCTCTACTTATGAAGCGCATACAAAAGCAATTGATCGCTCTAATAAGGCTAAATAATGCCACTTTCAAAGCTAAATAAAGAGCAGTATAGAGCAGCCACAGCGTCTATGGGGCATAATCTCATCATAGCTAGCGCTGGAACAGGTAAAACAAGCACAATTGTAGCTAGGATAGCTCATCTTCTAAACTCAGGGATAAAGGCTAATAAAATTTTGTTATTAACATTTACCAATAAAGCCGCTAGTGAGATGATAGAGAGATTGGGGCGTTACTTTGATAGTGATATAGTATCTCAAATCACAGCCGGGACATTTCACTCTGTATCAAATTCACTTCTAAAATCCCTTGATAAAGGGGTGATTTTAAAGCAACCTAGCGAGTTAAAAACACTATTAAAGAGTATCACAGATAGAAGGCAATTTCATAGAATTAGCGATATTAAAGGATATAGCGGGGCGTATTTGTATGATATATACTCTTTATTTTGTAATAGCTGTGTAGGTGGTGAGAGCTTTGTAGATTGGTTTAGTGTTAATTATCCAGATCAGGTGGAATTTGCTGAAATTTATGATGATATTTTGCGTGAGTTTGAAGAGACTAAGAGCAATTTTAACTATGCTGATTTCAATGACCTATTAATTAAGATGAGAAATGAGCTTAAAAAGGGTGCTAGAATTTATTTTGATGAAATTTTGGTTGATGAGTATCAAGATACAAATTCACTTCAAGGCTCACTCATAGATGCTTTTAATACCAAAAGTCTATTTTGCGTGGGGGATTTTGACCAGAGTATTTATGCCTTTAATGGGGCAAATATAGGGATAATTGGTAGCTTTAAAGATAGATATTTGGATGCTAATATATTTTCATTAAATACAAATTACCGCTCAAGTGCTAAAATCCTAGCCTTGGCAAATAAAGTCATAGCTAATAATCCTAGATTATATCCAAAATCGCTTGAAGTAAGCCGTGAGGGGGAGTTTAAATCGCCTATTTTACTTGTTTATGATGAGCTTTTTATCCAGTATAACGCAGTAGCAGAGTTAATCTCAAATAGCAGATATAATAAAAATGATATCGCTATAATCTTTCGTAATAACTCAAGTGCCGATGGACTAGAGATAGCCTTAAAAGAGTATGGTATAAGCTGTAAAAGAAAAGGCGGAGTGAGCTTTTTTGAGTCTCGTGAGATTAAGGCGCTTATAGATTTGATATCGATTTTGGTAAATCCTAAAGACATTATGTCATTTATACATATTTTGGAGTATGCTAAAGGAGTTGGCAACGCTCATGCTAAGGAGATTTTTGAAATTTTAATCTCATCTGGAGATGGTAGCATCATAAAAGGTCTTATAAATCCAGATAAAAATAGCGCTAAACTAGCCCCCAAAAGGCATAATCATCAGCTTGGCTTATTTGATGATTTTAGCGAATTTATGCCATCAAATAGATTTTGTGAGCTTGGATTTGATGATGAGTTTATGAAATCTCCTGTTTTAAACTACTCAAATTTAAATCAAAATGGTGCGATATTTTTGTATGAGCTTAGGAATTTGATAGTGAATTTAGATAAAAATAGCTCACCATATCAAATTATAGATAAGGTGATAAAATCTCAAATTTATAATATTATAGTTGATATCTTAGCAACTAAAAGAGCAACCCTAAAAAATGGCAATATAGATAACGAGCTTAAAAGTAGCGTAATAGAGCGGATAATATCTAAGGCTAAGGTGCTTTTAGAGATTAGTAAAAGACATAATAATATTGATAATTTTTACAACTTTTTAACCCTTGGCAAAAGCGAAATGAGCGAGGGCGAAGGGGTGAATTTGCTCACAATCCATGCTAGTAAGGGGCTTGAGTTTAGCCTTGTTTTTGTAGTGGATCTAGCTCAAGGTAGATTTCCAAATTCAAGATTAATGAGTGATATAGAAGAAGAAAGAAGGCTATTTTATGTCGCTGTAACAAGGGCAAAAGATGAATTGGTGCTAAGCTATGCCAAATATGATAAGATAAGAAAAGTCGAGTATCAGCCAAGCTGTTTTTTAGCTGAAGCTGGTATGGTAAAGCCCTTAATTTAAATTTTAAATTTTGCTTAAAATAAATTTCTACTATTAATATTATAAGAGAAATTATAGAAATTTTGCTTATAATCAAGCTAAATTTTAATTAAAGGATAAATAATGATTGACAATACTATAAATGATACTAGTCGTATCAAAGACGCTAGATATCTATCTAAGGTTATTAAAGCAGATGAAGCAGCAGCTCTCATCCCGCATAAGGCTCAAATAGGATTTAGTGGATTTGTCGGCGCTGGAAGCCCTCTATATATCCCAATCGCAATTGCCAATAGAGCTCAAAAGCTACATGAAGCTGGTCAAGAATATAAGATTAGTATATATTCTGGTGCTAGTACTGATGTGGATTTAGATGGTATTTTGGCTAAGGCTAATTGTGTTGAGTTTAGAACTCCATTTAATACAGACCCAAATATGAGAGGCCGTATTAATGCTGGTGAAACTAGATATTTAGATGTCCATCTATCATCTCTTGCGTGGCAAGTAGAGTGCGGATATTTTGGTGATATGGATTTTGCTGTGATTGAAATTTCAGGTATCACAGAAGATGGCAAATTAATCCCTACCACCTCAGTTGGCAATAACCAAGCTTGGTTAAATGCTGCTAAAAAGGTGATTTTGGAGTTAAATATCCATCAACCAAAAGAGCTAGAGGGATTTCATGATATCTATGTCCAAGCCAAACCGCCATTTCGTGAACCAATTCCACTTAAAACTGCTAGAGATCGCATAGGAACTCCATATATGAGCGTGGATTTTGATAAGGTTGTAGGTGTGGTATTAAGCTCTACTGAAGATAGGCTAAATAGATTTACTCCACTTGATGAGGTTTCAATAGCCATTGGCGATAATGTGGCTAAATTTTTCGCTGCCGAAGAGGCTGCTGGTAGATTGCCAAAGGGTAAATTACTACCACTTCAAAGTGGTATTGGCAATGTAGCTAACGCTGTTTTAGCCGCTCTTAGTAAGGCCGGATATAAAGGACTTGAGTGCTACTCAGAAGTTATCCAAGATGGTATGCTAGACCTTGTCAAAGATGGCACCGTTGATCTAGCTTCAGCTTCAGCTCTATCGCTTAGTCCAACTGCTGTGGAGGAATTTAGAAAAAATGTTGATTTCTATAAAGAGCATATAATTCTTCGCCCACAAGAGATATCAAATAGCCCAGAATTAGTAAGACGCCTTGGGGTTGTAGCTATGAATGGTATGCTAGAAGCCGATATCTATGGCAATATAAACTCAACTAATGTTATGGGTACGCAGATGATGAATGGAATCGGCGGTAGCGGGGATTTTGCTAGAAATGGCTATCTATCTCTGTTTTTAACCCCTTCAGTAGCAAAGGGTGGGGCGATATCAGCTATTGTGCCTTTTGTGAGCCATGTAGATCACACTGAGCATGATACTATGGTGGTAGTAACCGAGTATGGATATGCTGATTTAAGAGGTTGTAGCCCAAGAGAAAGGGCACAAAAAATGATAGCTATAGCGCATCCAGATTATAGAGATATGCTACAAGACTACTTCGATAGGGCGTGCGCTCAGCCAAAACCAGGCCACACGCCACATATATTAAGCGAAGCTCTAAGTTGGCATGATAGATTCAACAAAACAGGTAGTATGAAAAAATAACCTTATAAAGCTTAGCTTTGGAATAATATTTTTGAACTTATCTAGAATGTAAAATTACTATAAATATAGATAATTTTACAAAGATAAGTTCAAATTTATACTAAATTTTCTTATAAAATTAATAAAAAATAGTTATCAATCAAATAATAAAAGTTTTAAATTTATACATTTATAAATTGGCTACAATGTTTTATAGCTTACATACGATCGTAAAATAGAATTAAAATGTATGGTTATTTTGTGATTATACAATTTTTGACACTTCGTTTGCCTTTATATAGGCGTTTATCAGCTTGGTCAGTGAGCTTGTCTGGGTCAGTTCCATTATCAGAAATCCCAAATGTCACAGTAAAGTGAATTGAGCGATCGGTAGAGACTTTAACTGGTGTTTTATTTATGATAAATCTGATATTTTGAATTTGAGTAATAAAGTTTGCTCTACTAGTATTTGTAGCTACAATGACAAATTCCTCGCCACCCCAGCGACACACGATATCAGATTTATTAGCGTTATCTGTGAATATTTTAGCTAAAGTTTTTAGAACCTCATCGCCGATGTTATGACCAAATTTATCATTTATACTTTTAAAATTATCAATATCACACATAGCAATTGTAATTGTTTTATTATTTTTTTTAGTTAAAATAGAGTGTAAGGCTCGTTTATTAATTAGACCAGTTAGATGATCTGTTTGTGAAGCAGTTCGTAATTCATTTTTGTGCTTGTGAAGTTCTTTGATATTTATCTGATTTACAGTATTGTAAATTTTAAAAATTATCATAAACAAAAACAATAAAAAAGTAAGATTGCTAAGATAAAATATTTGTGAAAAGTCGCCTGGCTCTTTTGGAAAATATACATTTGAGATCATATAGACAATTATAAAACCAATAAAATCAAATCCAGCTAATAGATAGTTTATGATACGCTTTCTAAAAATATTTAGATATGTAGTCGAAGCAATTGCAATAATAATAAGGTAAAATCCATAATCCCATCCAAGTATAGTAGTAGCAAGCATCGATGAGATTACTATATGAAGATGTGCTAAGAAAAATGCTCTATCATAATTATTATCATCTATAGCCTTAAGTGAGATAAAATAGATAAAAATTCCAAGAAATGATATAACTGATAGTTCACTCATATCAATTAGATAAAATACTATAGAATATAGAAGTGTTACAACTAAAAATAGAGTTATTATAAATTTAAAATTAAAGGTTAGGTTATCTTTGATTAGGTTCATATTTTTCCGATACAACTTGGTTTTTGCCTTGATTTTTACCACGATAGAGTAGGTTATCAGCTATGCTAATTGCTTGGTTTATCTCTATTGGGTCTTCTATATATAGTAGTCCAAATGTTGCGCTGATAGGAACTTTATCAGGGTTAGCGCTATGGATAGCGATTCTGGCTGATTCTGCGATTTGGATACACTTTTTGAAGTTTTGTGCTGGAATAATAGCTAAAAACTCCTCACCACCCCAGCGGCAAATTTTACCAAATTTAGATATTTTAATATTTAAAATCTCAGCAACTTTTGATAAAACAATATCGCCAAAGATATGTCCATAAGTATCATTTACATTTTTAAAGTTGTCTATATCACATAAAATGATAGCTAAAGAATGAATTTGATGATTTGAGAGCATTTTAAAATGCTTAGAGATAATTTCATTCATTGGTGCTCTATTATAAAGACCAGTTAGATAGTCAATCTCAGCAATGTTTTTATAGCTGATATTTTGCTTTTGTGTAGCAATTATATCAAGAGTCGAGATGGTGTTAGTGTTATCTTGTAATACAAAAAATTTCACCGCAATCATACAAAAACAAAAGATAAAACTAATATGTTTAATAGTCTCAGAGCCATAGTTTACATCAAGTCCGCTAAAGGTAAAATATAAAATAATAAATAGCGTAAGCTGTAATAGTGGAAGCGTAATTTTTAAGATTAAATTCTTAAGAGGCGAGGCGTAGTTAATAGCTATAAGTTCAAGTAAAAATAGCTCAAATCCATAACCCCACCCTAAAACCAAAATAGATGATACCATGATATACGTAGCACTAAGCTGTATCCACAATTTTATAATTTTTTCAAATTTAGGTTCGTTAAAATCTATATAAAGCGCCATTGATACAAAGAAACATATGGCAAAATTTATAAATAAAAAAAATATTCCTGAGTATGCAAACATTGAGCCATATACAGCTAAGATGATAATGTATAATAATAGTAGCTTATGATAGATCTTAGGATATGATCTTAGCTCTTTGGCAATGACACTCATAGCAGGGTAGATTTAAATCCAAATTTATTAGCAGCGACTCGTAAATCATCAATAGTATCTATGCCGATGCTTTGGCTATTTATCTCTAGCATTGCAATTTTTTTAGCACTTGAGATAGCACGAAGCTGTTCGAGCTTTTCTATGTTTTCTAGTTCTTTAGTTGTAAGTGCGCAAAACTGTGCTAATGTGCTAACGCTATAACCATAGATTCCAATATGCGCTTTATACAGATCACAGCGACTTCTTGGATATGGAATTAATGAGCGTGAAAAGTATATAGCATAATCATTTATATCTGTGATTACCTTGACTAAATTTGGATTTTGAGCCTCTTCTGAGCTAGCAAATTTTAAGCAACTCGTCATAAATGCACCATCATTTATTCTTTGAGAGGTAAAATCTTTAAATTTGCTTAGATTTTTCTCCTCAAAGAATGGCTCATCTGCTTGTAAATTTATTACAATCTCATCATCTTTTAATCCAAGCTTTTTGACCGCCTCATTAATTCTATCAGTGCCACTATCATGAGCTTTACTAGTCATTATCGCTTTTATTCCAAATTTTTGTGCAATTTGCAGGATATCTTCATCATCACAAGCCACGACAACATCATCGCATTTATTTGCTAACTGAGCAGTTTTAACAAACATAGGAACCCCGCCGATATCAGCAAGGATCTTATTGACAAATCTAGTAGAGGCTAGTCGTGCAGGTATTACTATCATTGTTTTATCCACTCTATAATATTTGATTTTATCTGATTTTTTTTGACTATATCAGTATGGATAGCCTCTTCTTTAAATAGTTTGATTATACTTTTTGGAAGCTTTACATGATATTTGCTAGCTAGTAATTGCATATCAGCAAGTTCATCGGTGCTGGTTCTATTTTTTAGCGCTTTGATCATACTTGGAGTAAATTTAACCCATTGAGCAGTTGAAGTTATCACGGTTATATTTTCATCATTAACTAAATTTAGACAAGTCGCAGTATGCGGGTCAATTAATATACCTGATTTTGCCATTTTAGAGATATTTTCTATACACTCATCATCAGTGCAAAATGCCGCATCAAAGTCAGCTTTTAGTGCATTTAACTCATCGTTTGTTAGTTCGTATTTTTTATTTGTTGCTAGGCTATCCATCAGCTCTTTGGTTCTAACTGCACCAAATTTATCAAATAACAATCTCTCAACATTTGAACTAACTAAAATATCCATTGCTGGGCTGATTGTTGAAATTAACTCTTTATTATTTAAATCATAAATACCAGTGGTAAAAAGTTGAGTTAAGATATTATTTTGATTTGAAGCAATTTTTATTCTGCCAATATTTGCACCCATTTTTTTAGCATAGTAAGCGCCAAGTGCATTACCAAAATTACCACTTGGAACAATTATATCAATTGGTTCTTTATTATTGTTTATACTTATGCAGACATAGATATGATAGATAATTTGAAATAAAATTCTACCAAAATTGACCGAATTTGCAGCACTAAGATTGTAGCCCAATTCAGCTAAAACTGCTTTAAATTCATTATCATTTAATAATTCTTTAAGTGCTTGCTGAGCATCATCAAAGTTGCCCTCAATTCCGATTACTTTTAAATTTGGTGCTTTTTGATTTACCATTTGAAGTCTTTGAACCTCGCTGGTACCATTTTTTGGATATAGGCAGACTACTTTTATATCTTTAGCATTTTCAAATGAGCTTAGTGTAGCTGGGCCAGTATCGCCGCTAGTAGCACACATTATTAGCTGTTTTTGACCATGAGAAATAGAGCTTAAAAGCTCTCCAAAAGGCTGAAGCGCCATATCCTTAAACGCTCTAGTTGGCCCATGCCAAAGCTCGTTAATATATAGATCTTTATGAACTCTTTTAATCTCAACAGCGCTTTTATCAAACTTCTCATATCTACTAAGTGCTTTTTTGAATTTATTCAAACTAATATTAAAGTTAAATTTTTTAATAATCTCTAGCGCAAAATCTTCATAATTTAATCTAGCTAATTTTTTAAACTCTTTTTTACTAATTAGTGGTAAATTTATTGGTGCATATAATCCGCCATATTTGGCTGCTGGATTTAGCAATGCAGTATCTAAATTTACTGATTCGTTTAATTCATCACCACTTTGAAGTCTAGTGCCTACTAGCATTGGGGCAGTTAGTGCTTGGAGAGTTTCTAGGTGTTTTGAATTTATCTCGCTTAACTTTTCAATGGAGAGATATTCGCATATTTTTGGGTCTAATTCACCTAAAATAGCCTTGATTTTTTTAAATTTACCGACAACAACTAGCATTGCTTGATTAGCAGCTAGTTCTTTATTTGCCCACGATTTTGCATTTATTGGGTTTAGAATGTGAATTTGGCTTACGCATTTATGATTTGCTAGCTCCTTGGCTAAATTTGTTACTTCGAATTGATTTAAAATTATGCTTAAAAGTTTCATTTGATTATACTCCCTATACCTTCATCTGTGAAAATTTCTAATAATAATGAGTGTGGAATTTTGCCATCTATTATGTGGGCTGCACCTACGCCATTTTGAATACACTCTAAGCAAGCATCAACTTTTGGAATCATTCCACCGCTGATTGTACCATCTTTTTTAAGTGTTTCAATACTATCTTTATCTAGTTTGCCGATTAAATTTGATTCTTTATCCAACACGCCTCTAATATCGCTTAAAAATATAACCTTACTAGCTTTTAATTTACTAGCAATTGCGCTAGCACACAAATCAGCATTAATATTATATGATTCGTAATTTTCACCAATAGCAATTGGCGCAATAACTGGTATTAACCCATCATCTAAAAGAGAATTAATAAGCCTATCATCTACGCTAGTGATATCGCCTACAAAGCCGTATTTGCCATTATCCATTACCTTAGCTCTTAGCATATTATCATCTTTGCCACTAACGCCTATGGCTCTTGCGCCATGCTTATTTAGCATACTAGTGATCTCTTTATTTACTAGGCCGCTAAGTGCCATTTCGACTACTTGCAT
>SAMEA3663025__coassemble_224_pt1 | contig 19803 bp, 18 predicted proteins | sample SAMEA3663025__metabat2_high_PE_005 | metagenome-assembled genome bin SAMEA3663025 (sample SAMEA3663025) | pig gut metagenome | biome: pig gut; feature: pig-associated habitat; material: faeces | place: France | collected 2012 | reverse complement strand
ATTTAAAAAGTGTATTAAATTTAGATGAGGTAGCTAGGCGAATTCGCCTAGCTAAAAGGATTATAAGCTTAGTCCAAATACTGTAGTTGCAAGGAATACAACTGTTAGTGTGATTAGGAATACACCTATTATATTTAACCATAAACCAGCTTTGATCATATTGCTGATTTTGACATAGCCAGAACCATAGGCAATAGCATTTGGTGGAGTAGCTACTGGTAACATAAATGCACAAGTAGCAGCAAGAGCAACTGGAACTGTAAATAGCATTATATTTTCTCCTTCGTATCCTAGACCGATCGCCACACCAGCAATTACTGGCAAGAACGCTGCTGCGGTAGCTGTGTTTGATGTGATCTCTGTTAAGAATATAACAAGAGCTGTAACAATTAATATAATTAATATAATTGGCATAAATCCAAGGGCTGATACTTGATTTCCTATCCATAAGCTAAGACCAGTTTTACTAAATTGAGCTGAAAGCGCTAGACCACCACCAAATAAGATTAAGATATCCCACGGCAATTTTTTGGCCGTATTCCAATCTATCAATCTCTCATGATTTGAATTTGCTGGAATTATAAAGAGCAACACAGCAACACTCATAGCAATAACAGAATCCAAACTAGCGACTTTAATTCCATAGTGTTTAAATATAAATCCAAGGAATATCCAACAAAGCGCAGCCAAGACAAACACGCCACCTACTAGCCACTCAGCTCTACTCATTGAACCTAGTTTTTTGTATTCTGCATGAATAACCTCTCTACCGCCTGGAATCTCATTAATTTCAGGTTTAAATAATACATAAACCAAAAGCGCCCAACAAGCAATCAGCATAATAATAGATAGAGGAACACCCATCAACATCCACTCGCCAAAGCCAATTTCGATACCAAATTCATTTTTCATATGAGCTACTAAAAGCGCATTTGGCGGAGTGCCGATAATAGTGCCAAGAGAGCCAACAGATGCAGCATAAGCTATACCAAGCATTAAAGCAATACCGAAATTTGAAGTATAGGCTGCGGTTTTGTCTTTTATTTCACTTACTACATCTTTTCCTTTATGGATAACAGCACTTGCAAATCCGCCTTGAGTGCCTTTGCGGCTTACTTCATCAAGGTGTTTTAAATCGCCTTCTACTGTGCCATCTTCTTTACCGGTTAATTTACTTACTAAATGAAGAACAGAAAGACCAACTGGAAGCATCATAACAGCAGTTGCAGTATTGCTAACCCACATAGACATAAAGCCAGTAGCTATCATAAATCCAGCCACAAGGCGTTTAGGGCTAGTACCTACTAAAAGTACAATGCCAAGAGCAATACGAGTATGTAGATTCCATTTTTGCATAGCAAGGGCTAAAACGAAACCACCCATGAATAGATATATAGTATCACTTGCGTATGGAGCGGCGGCGTTTTTAAATGTATCAACACCAAGAATAGGGAATAAAACCATTGGAAGAAGAGCCGTAGCAGGAAGTGCGATAGCCTCAGTCATCCACCATATACCCATTAAAACAGCCACAGCGGCAACTATGGGAAGAGCATTTACATTGAGTGTTTTGCCATTTGCGGCTGCTAAGGCTATCTCGCCAGCATTGCTAGGCATTATGTAGTAAACAAGCATAGCAGCTATAACACCACCGATTAAGCCGATGATTTGTACAGCATTTGTCTGCTTGTCAACAGGGATGTTTGGATTAGACATCTGTTAACCTTTATTATGAAATTATTTAAAATTGCATTATATCAGCAATATCTCAAATTTAATAAATTTAAGTCTAAATTCAGTAAAAAATTTATAAAAATGTGTAATTTAGTAACACTTTATTATAATTTTGATTTAAAATTTTATTTCAAGCTATATTTAAATTTAATAATTATTGGCCCAAATTTAATTCAATAGAAATTAATAACTATTATCATTTACAGAATATTTACTTCTTAGAGCTAATATTTCGCCATTAAAATTAAATTTTAGGAGAAAATGATGAGAAAGATTATCATAGCTGCACTACTTAGTGCTACGACTTTGGTATCAGCTGAACTCAATATATATTCAGCTAGACACTATGATGCTGACTTTGAGATATATAAAAAATTTGAGGCTCAAACTGGTATTAAGATAAATCACACAACTGCAAGGGCGCCTGAGCTAATTAAAAGATTGCAATTAGAAGGCAAGAATTCTCCAGCAGATATATTTATAACTGCCGATGTTTCAAATTTGACTGAGGCTAAAAATGCAAATGTATTAGCTCCAGTAGATTCTAAATTTCTAAAAGATACAATAGCTCCAAATTTAAGAGATAAAGATGATATGTGGTTTGCTATTACTAAAAGAGCAAGAATTATCGCATATGATAAAAATGCTAAAATCGATCCAAATTTAGTAAAAAATTATGAAGATTTAGCAAAACCTGAACTAAAAGGTAAAATCTTAGTAAGAAGCGCTACAGCTCCATACTCTAAAACTTTACTTGCTTCAATTATTGCAAATGATGGCAAAGAAGAGGCTAAAAAATGGGCTAAAGGAGTATTGGATAATTTAGCAATGCCTCCAAAAGGTGGCGATAGAGACCAAGCTAGACAGATGGTATCTGGCGTAGCTCCATATGCTGTTATGAATACTTATTATATAGGACTTCTAAGAACATCTAAAAATCCAAAAGATGTAGAAGTAGGTAACTCAATTGGTATAATATTCCCAAATCAAGATGGCCGTGGTGCACATATTAATGTAAGCGGAATTGCTATGACAGCATCAAGCAAAAACCAAGAAACAGCTAAGAAATTTATGGAGTTTATGCTAAGCAAAGAGGTTCAAACAATGCTAACAAATATCAACTATGAGTATCCAGCAAGAAGTGATGTAGAACCTTCAGATGTAGTTAAATCATTTGGTAAATTTAAAGAAGATAGCATAGAAGTATCAAAAATCGCAGATAATGTAAAAGATGCAGTACTTATCTATGATGAAGTAGGATTTAGATGAGAGATAAAACAAAAGCTATAAAGATCCTTGGGCTTTTTATAGCTTTTTTAGTTGTTGTTCCTGTTATTAGTATTTTTATTGAATTTGGCTCATATCTATTTGAGGCTTTTGCTAGTAGTGATGATTCAAGACTAGCTCAAATTAGTGGAAATTTAAGTCACTTTTTTGAGTTTTTATTTTTTAGATTTGTTAAAGATACATTTATAGTGGCCTTTTTTGTGCTAATAATTTGTTATATTTTGGGTGTTTCTACGGCTTATTTGGTTAGTAATTATAATTTTTATTTTTGTAAAATTTTAGAAAATTTACTAATTTTACCGCTTGCTATTCCAGCTTATATTTTGGCTTTTGTTTATGTTGGAATTATGGATTATGGGGCCGAGTTTGAAAGTATATTTGGTTTTAGAATTGATATTTTTAATATTTATGGTGTTATTTTTGTGCTTAGTGTATCTTTATATCCATATGTATATTTATTTGCCAAGTCAGCTTTTAAGAGCGAATCAATGGCTATTTATGAAGTGGGAAAAATCCATGGGTATAGCGAATTTAAGATATTTTATAAAGTTAGCATTAAGATAGCTATGCCAAGCATTATAGCTGGGCTTATGCTTGTGCTTATGGAGGTTTTGAGCGATTATGGAGCTAGTGCGTATCTTGGGGTAGATACATTTAGTGCAGGGATTTTTAAAACTTGGTATGATCTTGGAGATCCATACTCATCAAGTGCGCTTTCAGCAATTTTAATGCTTTGTGTTTTTGCTCTTATGTATGTAGAGTATAAAGAGCGTCAAAAGAGCAAATTTAGCTTTAATCAAGATATTAGTGAGTTTATTCAAAAAAGAGATCTTAGCAAATTTAAATCCATAATAGCAACTCTATATTGTTTTATAATATTATTTATAGGATTTATATTGCCATTTATATGGCTTGGATATTGGGGGCTTAAAGATTATAAGCTTTTTGAAATTGATTTTTATATTTTGAGTTTAAATTCGCTTATTTTAGCTGGAGTTACTGGACTTGTTACTACTATTTTGGCATTTATTTTGTGTTTTGTAGCTAGAATTAGCAAAGGTGGAAAATTTGGCTTTTGGATACTTAAGGCTAGTTCAGTAGGATATGCTATTCCAGGGGCTGCTATTGGTGTAAGTCTTATGATAGCAGCTGCATTTATAGGCGAGATTTTTAATGTGGCAATTTTAGGAATATCATTTAGCGTTTTAATTTTTGCCTATGTAGTTAGATTTTTAGCTACTGCTATATACTCTATTGATGGTGGTTTTGCTAAAATTCATACATCTATTGATGAGGCTGGATATATGCTACGCCCAAGCTATTTTATATTAATGATAAAGCTATATATGCCGCTATTAAAGCAGTTTTTCTTACTCTCGTTTTTAGTTGTATTTATAGACACTATTAAGGAGTTACCACTTACTCGTATGTTATCGCCATTTAGTTTTGAGACATTGAGTGTTAAGGCGTTTTGGTACGCTACTGATGAGAGAATTTATGATAGTGCATTACCATCTTTAATGATAGTGGTGTTATCGTTATTTGTATTGATTTTTACCCATATATTTATAAAGGCAAAACGTGCTAGAAATTAGAAATTTGCATAAAAAATTTGGTCAAAATGAGGTTTTAAAAGGGATTGATTTAAGTCTTAAAAGTAATGAAATTTTATCTATTTTAGGTAGTAGTGGAAGTGGAAAAAGTACGCTTTTAAGATGTATTGCTAAATTAGAAAATAGTCAATACGATGAGTTAAGATGTGGATCAAATGTTGGATTTATGTTTCAAAATTATGCTCTTTTTCCTCATCTTAGCGTATATAATAATATCGCTTTTGCTTTAAATAAACTAAGCAAAAAAGAAGCAGATGATAAAATAAATGAGCTTTTGACTAAATTTGGCATACAAGGACTAAAGGATAAAAAGCCAGATCAAATCTCAGGAGGACAAGCTCAAAGAGTTGCATTTGCTAGAGCGATTGCTGCTGGTGCTAAATTACTACTTTTAGATGAGCCGTTTTCAAATTTAGATCAAGGATTAAAGCAAGCTTTAAGAGTAGAATTAAAAGAGATGATTCAAAAAGAGGGCTTATCTGCTATTGTTGTTACTCATGATATTGATGATGCTTATTATTTAAGCGATAAAATAGCCTTAATTGATGGTGGTAAAATTTTAGATATCGGTACTCCTAATAAGCTTTTTTATAGTGTAAAAGATGAAAAAAGCGCTCAAATGCTAGGTGGATTGAACTATATACACAGCGATTTAACATCTCAAGATAAGTTTTTTGATTGGATTAAATCTCGCAATAATATATTTGCTTATTCAGAAATTTATATGGGTGGAGAGTTTGAAGCAAATGTAATAAGCAAGAGTTTTATTGGACTATTTTATAAGATTGAATTAGAGTATAAAGGTATTAGATTTTACACACTTTGGCCATCTTGTTTAGAAATTTCAAATAGTGTTAAATTTGGATTTTATAATTAGACAAATATCTTATTATTAAATTTTAGATATAATCCAAGATTTTATTTAAAATATGGATTAAAGATGAATGAAATGATTAAGATTAGAGGTGCTAAAGAGCATAATCTAAAAAATATTAACCTAGATATTCCAAAAAATAAATTAGTGGTATTTACTGGTCTTAGTGGAAGTGGTAAGAGTACGCTTGCATTTGATACTTTATATGCTGAGGGTCAAAGACGATATATAGAATCTCTCTCAAGCTATGCTAGACAATTTCTTGATAGAGTTGGCAAGCCAGATGTCGATCATATCGAAGGATTAACCCCAGCTATAGCAATTGATCAAAAAAGCACTAGTAAAAACCCTCGCTCTACAGTTGGAACGATTACTGAAATTTATGATTATCTAAGACTTTTATATGCTAGAATAGGTATTCAGCACTGCCCCAAATGCGATCAAGTAGTATCTCAAATGAGTGCAAGTGATATTATAGATCAGATTCTTAAACTTCCAAATGGTACTAAAATCACAATTCTTTCACCTATTGTAAGAGAGAAAAAGGGTAGCTTTGCTGATACATTAGAGAGTCTTGCAAATAAGGGCTTTATAAGAGCGATGATAGATGGCGTGATGGTGCGATTAGATGAAGAGATAGAACTATCAAAGACCAAAAAGCATACTATAAAAGCTGTTATAGATAGAGTTGTAGTAAATGAAGAAAATAGTGCAAGAATTGCAGATGATGTTCAAAAAGGGCTTTATGAAAGTTTTGGTGAGTTAGAAATTGAAATTTTAAATGCTGATGAGATAGGGCTAGAGAGTTCTCATATTCACTTTAGCGAACACAATGCTTGTTTTAATTGCAAAATTAGCTTTAATACACTTGAGCCACTTAGTTTTAGTTTTAACTCGCCTAAGGGGGCATGTCCTAGTTGTGATGGGCTAGGGATTCGATTTAGCTTGGATTTAAATAAGATAATAGATGATAGTTTAAGCATTGAAGATGGTGCTGTTAAGGTAATGTATGGATTTAATAAGAGCTATTATTATAAATTTATAATGGCATTTTGCGAACAAAATGATATTAGTGTCAAAACACCATATTATCAACTCGATGAAGATGCTAAAAGGTTAATACTATATGGCAATGCAAAAAGTATTGATTTTTTATGGAAACGACATAGGATTAATAAGCATTTTGAAGGGGTTTTGAAAGTTGCTTATGAAATTTTAAAAGATGATAAAGATTTTAGCGAGTATATGACTGAAAAAGTTTGTGAAAGCTGTAAAGGTAATAGGCTATGTAGCGATAGTTTGGCTGTTAAAGTAGCGTCTAAATCAATAGGCGATATTATTAACATGAGCATAGAAAACGCTACTAAATTTTTTAGTAATAATGATAGATTTGCTCACCTAAATCCTCAACAAACTCTAATAGCTACTCCAATTTTAAAAGAGATAAATGAAAGGCTATTTTTCTTATATGATGTAGGGCTTGGATATATTAGCCTTGGTAGGGATGCTAGAACTATCAGTGGTGGCGAGGCGCAGCGTATTAGGATCGCTAGCCAAATAGGCAGTGGATTAAGCGGGGTTATGTATGTATTAGATGAGCCTAGTATTGGATTGCATGAAAGAGATACTCTAAAGCTGATTAAAACCTTGCGAAATTTGCAAGAAAAAGGCAATACAGTAATTGTAGTAGAGCACGATAAAAAGACTATTGAAGCTGCTGATTATATAGTAGATATCGGCCCTGGAGCTGGAATTTATGGTGGTAATGTAGTTTTTAATGGTACATATAAAGAGTTATTAGCAAGTCAAACTCAAACAGCAAAATATTTAAATGGTCAAAAAGATATTAATTACTATCAAGGCAGAAAACAAAAACAGTGGCTAAGCTTAAGTGGAGTAACTATAAACAATATATCAAATTTAAGCGTTAAATTTCCACTTAGTAACCTTGTAGGTGTAACTGGAGTAAGTGGTAGCGGCAAGAGTTCGCTAGTGCTTAAAGCTCTTTTGCCAGCAGCTGAGATAGAACTAAATCGTGCTAAAAAATTTCAAGCTTTAAAGGGTGTTAAAATAGAAGGCTTAGATCAGCTAGATAAGGTCATCTATCTAGACCAAAGTCCAATAGGCAGAACTCCACGCTCCAATCCAGCTACATATACAGGCGTAATGGATGAGATAAGAGCGTTATTTGCAGCGACTAAAGAAGCTCAGATTAGAGGGTATAAAATCGGACGCTTTAGCTTTAATGTCAAAGGCGGTAGATGCGAAAAATGTAGCGGTGAGGGCGAGATAAAGGTTGAGATGCACTTTTTACCTGATATTAATGTAATATGTGATGTATGTAAAGGTACTCGCTATAATGCTCAAACTTTAGAGATAAGATATAAAGGCAAAAACATATCTGAAGTATTGGCTATGAGCGCTGATGAAGCGTTGGAGTTTTTTGCTAAGGTTCCTAAAATTTATGCTAAGCTTAGCACTATTTGCTCAGTCGGTCTTGGCTATCTTACTTTGGGTCAGCCAGCTACTACTTTAAGCGGTGGTGAAGCTCAACGGATTAAACTAGCAAAAGAACTTAGTCGTACCGATACTGGCTCTACTCTTTATATCTTAGATGAGCCTACAACTGGATTGCATTTTGCTGATGTTGATAGACTTACTGGAGTTTTACATCATTTGGTTGAATTGGGAAATTCAGTTATAGTAATAGAGCATAATTTAGATGTGATTAAAAATTGTGATTATATTATAGATATGGGGCCTGAAGGTGGAGCAGGTGGTGGCAAGGTAATTGCTAAGGGTAGTCCAATAGAGTTAGCTAAAGGATATAAAAAGAGCGGTTCTCATACTGGTAAATTTTTAGCTTTAGAGCTTAAGATAGAATAAAATTAATTTTTAATTCATAGTAAAAGAATTCGGCTAGACCGAATTCTTTATTTTAAAGATCACCAAAGAGTGCTTTTAGATTTTTTAGACCCTCTTCGTTGTTGATTTGACCCACTGGTGTGGCATTTTTCAATTCTTCTAGTTCAATCTCATATTTGGTTAACATACTTGCTAGTCTAATATTTATACCGCTTGCTCCAATTGCTTTTGATTTTTGTTCAGGTACTAGTGATACTATAGCCTTTTGTCCATCTATTTTTACAGAGCTTACTATAGCAGGAGCTAAAGCGCGTGCTACAAAAATAGCTGGTTCATTACTATACTCAATAGCGTCTATATTTTCACCATTTAACTCATTACTTACAGCATTGATTCTTACGCCTTTTATACCTACTGTTGCACCAACTGCATCGATATTTGGGGTAGTAGAATATAAAGCAATTTTGGCTTTTTTACCTGGTATTCTAGCGCTATTTTGAATGATTACACCACCATCTTTAATCTCAGGAACTTCAGCTTTTAAAAGCGCTTCAAGAAATTTGGGTGATGTACGAGAGAGTTCAACTTTTATACCATCTTTTTTATCTAGTCTTACGCTTTTAATAACACATTTTACAACATCGCCAATTTTAAATTTTTCATCTTTAATACGATTTTTCATGCTCATTACAGCTCTGATCTCATCAATTTCAATAAATGTATTTTCTTCAGAATCAACTCGTGTAACTGAGCCAAAGACAAGTGAGCCAACCTTTGCATTATACTTTTCAAAAATTTTCTCTTCTATTAGGCGTTGGATATGATACTCTATCTCACGGCTAAGCGTTCCAGCAGCTGTGCGACCTAGATCTTCTATATTTATTTCATAGTTTAGACTATCGCCTATTTCAAGGCTTTTATCAAATTCATGAGCTTTATCAAGGCTGATAAAATGCTCATTATCTAGGCGTTCATCATCATTATTAACAACTAGAATTTTTTGATATAGAGTGATATTTTTAGTTGTTGGATTAATTAGTGCTTCATACTCGCACTCTGAACCATATAGTTTCTTAGCAGCTGATTCAAAGGCCTTTAAGATTCTGGCTTTTACATCATCAATGTTTAAATTTTTTTCATTAGCTATTGACTCGATTATATCTAATATTCTCTCCATAAAGTTGCCTTTTGTGATTAATTTGTCAAAATAATAAATTATTGAGATTTAAAATTTGCAAGCCCGCTATTTTATCTTATATTAGCTTTTATAATCTTTAAATATATTTATACTATATAATTTAAACGAAATTTTATAGCAAATTTGATATACTAGTAAGTTAAAATCACTCAAAAAGGGATAAAAAATGGAGTTAAAATTAGCTAGAGCTGAGTTAGATGCAAAACCAAAAACAATTAGTCTAGAAAAGATCGAGAGTGCTGCGCTAAAAGATGGTGGAAAGATATTCTATTTTGATCGTGATAACTCACATAAGCAGCTTATTGCCTTAGTTGAGCATTTTGAGAACAAAGGATTAAGCGTATATCACCGCACGGTAAAATATGGTCTAGATGAGAATGACTATATGTATGAGGTGCATATACTTTGAGCGCTGAATTTAGTAAAAAAAAGCTCTTTATAGAGACTTTGGGGTGCGCTATGAATGTTCGTGATAGCGAGCATATCATAGCTGAATTAGATGATGAGTATGAGACTACTAATCAGATTGGCGAGGCTGATCTAATCCTTATAAATACTTGTTCTGTGCGTGAAAGACCAGTGCATAAGCTCTTTAGTGAGGTTGGCGGATTTGAAAAAGTCAAAAAACCAGGAGCAAAAATAGGTGTTTGTGGTTGTACGGCTAGCCATCTTGGCTCTGAAGTATTTAAGCGTGCGCCGTATGTGGATTTTGTCCTTGGAGCTAGAAATGTATCAAAGATCAAAACCGCAGTCAAAACGCCTAAATTTGTGAGCGTAGATATCAATCATGATGAGAGCGAGTATGCGTTTGGCGAGTTTAGAACCAGTCCATACAAGAGCTTTGTAAATATTATGATAGGATGTGATAAGAAATGCACCTATTGTATAGTCCCGCACACTAGGGGCGATGAGCTAAGCATTCCAAAAGATATAATTTTAAATGAGATTAAAAAAGCCACTAATAACGGAGCTAAAGAGATATTTTTGCTTGGTCAAAATGTAAATAATTATGGCAAAAGATTTAGTAGTTCTAATGAGCAAAAGATAGATTTTAGTGATCTTTTGAATTTAATTAGTCAAATTGATGGCGTAGAGAGAATTCGCTTTACTAGTCCGCATCCTTTGCATATGGATGATAAATTTTTACGCGAGTTTAGCTCAAATCCTAAAATCTGTAAATCTATGCATATGCCACTACAAAGTGGAAGTACAGCAATACTAAAAGCTATGAAACGTGGATATACTAAGGAGTGGTTTTTAGATAGAGCAAGTAAACTTAGAGCACTTTGTCCTGATGTTAGCATATCAACTGATATTATAGTAGGATTTCCTGGTGAGAGTGACGCAGATTTTGAAGATACGATGGATGTGCTTGAAAAGGTAAGATTTGAGCAGGTGTTTTCGTTTAAATACTCAGCTCGCCCACTAACTCCAGCAGCCACTATGCCAAATCAGATAGATGATAGCATAGCTGGGGCTAGGCTCACACGCTTACAGTCTAGACATAATGAAATTTTAGATGAGATTGTAGCTAGTAAAATAGGACAAATTTATGATGTCTATTTTGAAGAGCTTAGGGCTGATGGAATGATAGCTGGTCGTACAGATAATAACTTTTTGGTTCAGGCCAAAGGCAGCGAGGAGTTGCTAGGCAAATTTGCTAAGGTTCAAATCACTCAACCAAGAAGAATGGTATTAAATGGGCAGATTATTTAGGGCTAAATTTGTTAATAAAATAGTAGAAAATTTACTAGTTTTTATAATTAAGCTTATATATCTAACTTGCAAAAAGGAGTTTATTGGAGAAGCGCCAAAGAGCAAGCCAGTAGTAGCTCTTTTTTGGCATGAGAAGTTAGCATTTATGCCATTTATTTTTAGTAGTTGTTGGCAAGGCAGAAATGCGAATGTAATGATCTCAGATCATAAAGATGGTCAAGTAATTAGCGATATTATTAGCCATTTTGGTATTGGTTCGATTAGGGGAAGTTCATCAAAAGGAGCCTTGAAAGTTTTTCTATCAGCAATAAAATCAATCCATAATGGAATTGATGTAGTGATTACCCCAGATGGTCCACGAGGTCCAAGACATAGCATTAGCGATGGTTCAGTGGCAGTTGCACAAAAAACTGGAGTAAATTTGATAGTTTTAAGTTACACAGCTAGCAGGTTTTGGCAGTTTAATAGTTGGGATAAAATGATTTTGCCAAAGCCTTTTTGCAAGCTTACCTATTGCATTGGGAACGAATTTGGCTTAGAAGGTTTAGATATGCAAGAAGCTAAAGCATTAATAGCTAAAAAATTTAATGAGGTAGATAATATAATCTAAATTTAAAGCTAAATTGGCTAAAATTTTTAAAATTTAAGGTTTAATATGTCTGGTTTAATCTCTTGGGTTCGTGGATTTTTGACTACTTTATATGTTAGTGTTATTATTAAAGATAATCAGTGCTATCTGTACTCACGTGCTGTAAAAGGCGATAAGATTATAGGTAGTAATGAGGCTGTATTTGATGTTCATAATGGTGTAGTTGATTATAAACTTGTTGATTATCTTAAAAAGCGTACCAAGCAGTATCACTCAGTATATCTAGCTGCTATGCTTAATAGCCCTAAGCAGTGGGCGCTTCCAGCTGTAGATGCTAGAGGATTTGAAAAATTTAATATCTCATACAATCTAGTTGCTAAGATTAAAATGAAAGGCTGGAGTATTGTTGTGCCCGATAGTGAGCTAACTAGTTTTGAAGAGACATTAAATGGACTAAAGCCTGATCTTATTTATTCTCCGTTTGGTATTTTGCACTCACTTATTAAAGAGTCCCCAAAAAAAGGTAAAATTTTATATATGCTACATATGAATGATAATAATACTATCATGATTTTTGATGGCGAAGATATGAAATTTGGCGCATATTTTGATACTAGAAAAGAAAATGATGGTTTTGATTATTATGATAAGGTCTTTAGTAAAGAGGAGAGCGCAGATTTAGATAATGTTATCGAAGAAGAGCAAGATAGACTAAGCAAACTTGGAGGCCTAGGTGATATTGGAGGTGGATTTAGCGATTTTGATAATGTAGATAAAGATGATTTTGAGGATATACAGCATGAAGAGATTGCTAATGCTAATAAAAAATTAGAAGATAGTGTACGAGATATTGGTAAAGAAGTTACACTAATTAGTAATATCAAGCTTGCCATTACTGAGTATTATCAAAATAAAAATTACTTGGGTGATTTTATCGAGAGTGTTGTAATATTTGATGGACTAAGTCTTGATAATGAGTTTTTGATTATGGCAGAAAATGAGCTAATGCTAGATATTAAGTTAATTAAGCAAGATATTGATAAGCTAATAAATAATATGATGATTAGAGAGATTTGCAATGAGTTATAGTTTTATCAAGCCACGAGTTAAGCCGTTATTTTCTCTTTTTACTAGAATTTGGCTTTGGACAATGTTTTTAATAGGAGCAGCTTTTATATCTGGAGCAATTTTTATTGGAATGCAAATTTTTAATATAAATTTACAATCTGATGAGTTACAAGCTCAATACGATGCTAAATTTAAAGCTATTAATGAGTTGAAAAATCAGACTAAAATCACTTCTATAAAGCGTGATATGACTCTTGATATCTATCATAAAAATGCAATTTTAAATAAAAGTTTGATGAATTTATTTAATCTAGTTCCTGATGGAGTAACTCTTAAAAGCGTTCATATGGAAGAGTATATGCTAAAAGTAAAAGGATTAACACCAACAAAAGATCGTTTTAAGTTACTATTTGAAGCACCATTAAAGTCAATATTTGCTGTATCAAATACCACATTTTATCAGCTTCCAAATGGTTGGTATAATTTTGTAAGTATTAATAAAAATAGCCCTAATGGAGAAGTTGGCAAATGAGAGTAGATAGAAGTCTAGAAAATATCGACCTTACTAAGCTAGCAATTTATAGTTTGATTTTTGTGATTTTTGTGCTAGTAATGGTTTTTGCTGTGGCTATGCCTTCAATTGATAAATACAAACAAGCTGCGCAGATTCGCAGTGAAAAAGAGGTAAATTTAGCTAAAATTAACCAGCTTTATAATGATCATTTAGCAACCTATGAAAAGTTAAAACAGCAAAATACAAAAGCGTTAGAGTCGCTTAAAAATAGCTTTAATCAGATGAAATTTATCGGTGTTGCTGGGAAGTATTTTGATAATATCTACTTTACTAAGCCAAAAACTATAACAAGCAATTCTAAATATATAATTAGCGAAGCTAATGTAAGTGCTACAATGAAAAATCCGCAAAATTTATATGATTTTATCGCTGATATGAATACACATGATAATCTTATCAGAGTTGATTTTCCAGTTAAGATGGAGTCAAGAGATGGATATATACAAACTAGCTTTGTGATAAAAATTTATCAAGAACCTTAAGACGTTCTAAATTATTTGCTAGATATGGACGAAGCAAGGCCGGAACTTTTAGGATTCTAAATTTATCTTTTAGTTTCTTATCCATTATGGTTTTTATAAATGGAGCGATAAAGTAATATTTTTTATTTGATGTAATTGTGATTTTATGCGATATTACGCAATCATTTTGAGTACAAATTTGACGAGTCTTTTGGCTCATTAGTACGCCTAGCCTTTTGCAGGCTTGATCTATTAGATAGATTGAATTTTGTGATTTAGCCACTATAAAGAGCTCTCCATCATTATATTCAAACTCACCTAAAAGTAGCTTTGCATCATCCCTTAAAAGCTCTAAGCTTTTTTTAATTCCATTTCTAAATTGCTCTACAAAAGAATCACTAAATTCAGCCCTAATTTTATTACGGGTAAATTTTAGATTTTGATTGGAGTTATCTATGAAATATTTTATATTTTGAGAGTGTAGAAATTCTAAAATTTCACTACGGCTAACACTTAAAAGCGGACGAAATACTCCTATTTCTCTATTTTGAGATTTTAGGTATCTTGTACTAAATTCGCTCATTCCAGCCAATCCTACAGCGCCACTACCTTTAGCTAGTTGCATTAATAGCCATTCAGTTGCATCATTTAGCTGGTGTGCTAAAATCAAAATTTCATAACCAAACTCACATATTATAGAGTCAAAAAACTCATATCTAATTTTACGAGCTGTCATCTCAAAATTGGAGCTGGTTAAATTTAAATTAGCTTTATGAATAAATATTTTTTTATTAAATTGTTTGCAAAGTTTTATAGCACTTTGTTCTTCAGTATTGCTACTAGGGCGAGTTTGATAGTTTACCATTGCACAATCAAAGCTTACCCCGGCTTTAACTAAAAGATAAAAAAGAGCTGTACTATCTACTCCGTGTGAAAAAGCTAGCAGGGCCTTTTTGTCTTTTAATGGTTCTAAATTTAACTGCAAACAATCTGTCCAATTAGCTTATCATTAACAAATTCAGTGATCTGACAATCATAAATTTGTCCTACTTTTGGATTTTCAATCTCGCTATCATTAATAAGAATCTCACCATCGATATCTCTATCCCAAATTATAGCCTTAGCCCCATAAAACATCTCCCCTTCGCTACTTACGCCATTGATTTGGACTTTGATAGTGTGACCAACTAAGCTTTTAAAGCTCTCATCAATGCTAGATTTTATAATCTTTTCGATCTTATTTAATCTTTGCGTGATAATCTTTGGCTCTACTTGTTCCATTTCATAAGCTATAGTATCTTCTTCTTTGGAGTAAGCAAATGCGCTGATTCTATCAAATTTAAATTTGCTTAAAAACTCACAAAGCTCATCAAAATAGCTATCTTTTTCTCCTGGATGGCCTATTATGATTCCAGTACGCAAAAAGCTATTAGGTGCTTCTCTCATCATTGTTAAAAGCTCAATTATCTTATCTTTATTAGCACCACGACGCATTATCTTTAGCATCTCATCATTTATATGCTGTATAGGCATATCAAAATAATTGACAAATACTTTGGAATCAATAATTTTTTGAATTAGTTTTGCGTTGGTAGTTGTAGGATATAGATATAAAATTCTAGCTGCATTTATCCCTTCTATCTTTTCAACCTCATCTATAAGAGCTATAAGCCCTTCATTTTCTCCATGATCACGCAAGAATGAGCTACTATCTTGTGCGATAAAGCTAAAATCATTATATCCTCTACTAATTAGCTCTTTTATCTCATCAACGATACTTGAAATTTCTCTACTTTTTAGCTTCCCTTTAAAGCTAGGAATTGCACAAAAGCTACATTTTTGATTACAACCTTCAGAGATTTTGATATATGCGTGATAGCTTGAACCAGTAATTACTCTTTTGGTATTGGCTGCTTGCAAGTATGTTTCTGGACTAAATAGATTTTGTTTTTTAAGGATTATCTCATCTATTTTAGCATAATCTCCAACGCCAGTAAATATATCTACTTCTGGTAATTCACGCATAAGCTCATCTTTATATCTTTGCATTAAGCAGCCAGTAACTACTAAAACCGAATTTGGTTTTTTATAACTTGCTAGCTCTAAAATTGTACTTATGCTTTCGCTTTTAGCATCTTCTATAAAGCCACAGGTATTTACTATCATTACATCAGCTAAGCTAGGATCATCTACTAAATCATACGCACTTAGTCTTCCAAGCATGATCTCGCTATCAACTAGATTTTTATTACATCCAAGTGAAACTAAATATAAATTTGCCATATTACACCCACAAATTATCAATTAAGCGTGTATTGCTTACATATACAGCAATTAAAATAATAGTATTGCCAAGCTCAATGCTATCAATTGGTTTTAAACTCTTATCTACAATTGCTATATAATCAACTTTTAAAGGCTCTAGACAGCTACTCATTGCATCTTTTATCTCAAGAGAGTTTAATTTATTTGCTTTAATTAAATTGCTAGCTTTCATCAAAGACCTTGAGAGTTTTAATGCTTGAGCTAATTCATCATCATTTAAGTATGAGTTACGACTCGAAAGTGCTAAGCCATCGCTAGAGCGAACTATATCAACAGGAACTATATTAATTGGCATAAATAGCGATTTTACCATATGCTGTACTATTAAAAGCTGTTGAGCGTCCTTTTTGCCAAAGTATGCGTTTGTAGGATTTATGATGTTAAAAAATTTAGTTAATACTGTACAAACACCATCAAAATGTCTAGGCCTTGTAGCGCCTTCGAGTGTGCTAGATAGCTCTTTTGGTGCTAAGATCTTTGGCTCTATTTGGCTATAAATTTCATTAGCATCAGGCATAAATATTGCATCTACTCCACATAATTCACATATTTTAATATCAGCCTCAGGTGTTCTAGGATATCTATCTAAATCCTCACCGGCTAAAAATTGTGTTGGATTGACAAAAATGCTTGCTATAGTATGATCATTTTGTGATACAGAGCTTTTTAATAGCTGAGCATGACCGGCGTGCAAAGCACCCATTGTCGGCACAAAGCCTACATTTCCACTGCAAGTAGTACGGAATTGACGCACTTCTTGTACTGTTTTTAATATCTGCATAAGACTCTCTTTTGAAATTTTTAATCTATAATTTTAGCATAAATTTCTAAAAATTTTTCCTTTAAATAATTAAATTTTAACCATATTTTAGATAAAATTTCGCCAAAAATTTAAAAGGTAAAACTTTGGATAACTATGAGTATAACGAACTTTTAAAGGGTTTAAAGATCAAGGTTGATAATATTGCTAAAGTTGTAAATCCCTCTTTAATACAATCAAGACTTAAAGAGATTGAAGCTTTAGAACAAGACCCTAGCTTTTGGAGTGATGTCCAAATGGCTGGACAAATAGGCAAAGAAAAGACCAAATTAAACTCTATGCTAGCTAAATTTCAAAATGCTAAAAACTCATTAAATGATGCTATAGAATTATTTGATTTAGCAAATTCAGAAAATGATTTAGATACTATAAATTCGCTATTTGAGGACTCTGTTAAGTTAGAAGAGACTATTATAAATTTAGAAGTTGCCATGATGCTAAGCAGCGAAGATGATAGCAAAAATGCTATTGTAAGTATTCATCCAGGAGCTGGCGGAACTGAGAGTAATGACTGGGCTAGTATGCTATATAGAATGTATCTAAGATTTTGCGAAAGAGAAGGCTTTAAGGTTGAGACTTTAGATTTTCAAGAGGGCGATGAGGCTGGATTAAAAGATGTTAGCTTTATTGTAAAAGGCGAAAATGCTTATGGCTATTTAAAGGCTGAAAATGGAATTCATCGTCTAGTAAGAACCAGCCCATTTGATAGTGCTGGTAGGCGTCATACGAGCTTTTCAAGTGTAATGGTAAGTCCCGAGATTGATGATGATATCGAGATTGATATTGATGAAAAAGATATAAGATATGATTATTATAGAGCCAGTGGAGCAGGTGGCCAACATGTAAATAAAACTGAATCAGCCGTACGCATAACTCACCATCCAACTGGAATCGTAGTTCAATGTCAAAATGATAGAAGTCAGCATAAAAACAAAGCTACAGCTCTAAAAATGCTAAAATCAAGGCTATATGAGCTAGAGTTAGAAAAGCAAAGAGCAGCTAGCCAATCAGTAGAAAAAAGCGAAATGGGCTGGGGTCATCAAATTCGCTCATATGTTTTATTTCCATATAAACAAGTAAAAGATAATAGAAGCAATATCGCCTACTCGCAAGCTGATGCAGTTTTAGATGGCGATATCAAAAAGATAATAGAAGCTGTATTAATTAGTCAAAAATCAAGTAATTAAAGGGAGATAATGAGTGTAGAACTAGTGCTAACTGGACTTGGATATAATGTAAATGATGCGCTTGTAGAGCAGGTAAAAAGAGTTTTATCAGCATCTGATTTTGATGAAAAAGAGATTGAGCATATTATAAATTTACATGAAAAAATAAAACATAGCGATGGGTTTGTCGCTCTATCTAATAGTGAAGATAAATTTAAAATCAAATGTGAAAGTACTATTCCAGAGATTATTGATGAATTTAATGAGATTGTGCAGTCATGGGCTAGTAAGTATAAAATTATCATAGAAAAACTAGCTGGTAAGCAGACCTATTATATATTAAGGAGAGAGGATTGAGAGAGGTTATAGTAGCAGTTTTAGCTGGGTTTATTCTAGCTGGTTGTGTGCAAAAATTCCCTGGGCCAATTACTGTTAAACCTGAGCCAATCAACATTAGCGAACAAGAGGTTAAGGCTAAGATTGATAACTTTTATAGTGAATGCTCAAAGCTAAAAGATGCCTTTAAATGCAAAAGAGCAGCTGATGATATTTATAAAAGTGGAGATTTTAGAAGTGCAGCAATCGCTTATGATATGGTTTGCTATGGTTTTCAATATATTCCAGCTTGTAAGCAGCTTGCAGATATGTTTGCTCATGGCGATGGTATGCCAAGAGATATTGACACTGCTGCAACAATCTATCAAATCGCTTGTAATAACGGTGATAATAACTCTTGTGATTTAGCTAGAAATTTAAGAGTGCAAAATCAAAATCGATAATCTTTAGCCAAAGAGAAAATCTCTTTGGCTATTTAATTAAAATTTATAGTTATAACCTAAATAAGCACCATAATCCATTCTATTTTATAACCTTCTAAACCCGTAGATGTGTAATCGCTTTTTAGACCAAATTCAATCTCATTGCTATCATTTATCGCATAAATACCACCAAGCTTCAATCCAAAATACCGCCTGTTTTAGTATCACCTACTTTTTGTGTTGAGCCATTATTGGTTGTATCAATACTCTCTCCTTTTGTTATAGCTACCCAAGTAAAGCTTTAAAACTATCATTAATCGATGGAGTGTATCTTGCTTCTAAGATGATGTTATGTGATTTGAATTTTATTTCATCATTGCTATAGTTTGAATCATTTACATCAGATTTATCGCTAGACTCCATTTTATAGCTGTATCCAGTCCAAACGCTATAGATGTCAAAATCTTTACCAAATTTAAGGCTTAATTCTCCAATTACATCTGATGGATTAATATTAGTTGATAAAATCGCTCCTTTAACACCTACATAAGTATTATCTAAAAATTAGCTTGAGCTACCGAGCTTAAAAGTGCAGTAGCAACCAAAGTTTTAAAACCAAATTTAGCCATGTTTGCTATAGTAATCCTTTTTACTAATTTATCTTATTATAATAAGGTATTTTTATGCTTAATGAAGAACAAATTTTAGAAGCTTATAAAGTAATTGGGCAAAATGTAGCAAAAGTTAGAAAAGAG
>SAMEA3663025__coassemble_82_pt1 | contig 21311 bp, 19 predicted proteins | sample SAMEA3663025__metabat2_high_PE_005 | metagenome-assembled genome bin SAMEA3663025 (sample SAMEA3663025) | pig gut metagenome | biome: pig gut; feature: pig-associated habitat; material: faeces | place: France | collected 2012 | reverse complement strand
ATATAGTATTTTGATATCTATATTATATCTTTATAAATTTAAATTTAGCTGGATAATTTAGCGGTGAATTTATTTTAAAGCAAATAAAAATTTTTACAGATATAGCAAAAACTAGTTTAGCTACAATCTAACACTCTACAAAAAACAAGCTAGCCTTGCTCTTATTTTGTAGCACTGATAAATGGCATTGTTTATCTTTTGTGCTACTTGCATTACTATTTATCTACCAAAAAATATCTTTTTTCTTAAAATAAGTTAAATTTATACAAACATATTTTTTACAAAATATCAATCTATCATTTAATCTAATTAAGATAGTGGCAAATTTCACCTATTTACAATAAAATACAGAGTAAATAATAATAAATTTAAAGCCAAATTTGAGCACCTAAAATCTCAAATTTAGCCTATTAATCAAAATCCGTGTAATCGTTTTAAATCGCTATCTATTGGTTTTTTATTGCCTTTTTCATCTACGCTAACATAAGTTACTTCAGCAGTTGTAACTGGAACACACTCACAAAATCCTTGCGAATTTAATCTTTGCACAACTACTTTTACCACTGTTGTTATTGAAGTTTGACCTACTTGAGTTATTTTTGCATAGCAACTAACAATATCACCAATAAATACTGGCTCTTTAAAAATTACCTCTTTCATCGAGATTGTTACAACTCTTATAGGCGCTAACTCTCTAGCAGCTATAGCCCCAGCAAGGTCAATTTGAGAAAGAATCCATCCACCAAATATATTTCCAGCTGGATTTGTATCGCTTGGCATAGCGACGATTTTTATCCTTGGTTCGCCCATATTTTTCATTATCAAATCCTTAATATTTTTAAATTGAAATTGAAATTGAAATTGTAACTTTGAATTATTAATTATAATTAAATTTAAGTTAAAAAAAAGCTATAATTCTAGCCACCGCTTGGGTAGCTAGAATTAGGTTTTGAATTTATTTAGATCATCTTCTAATCTGGTAGATACATCTTTTAGACTAGTTGATACTTCTAAGAATTGATGTACAATTTTAGCATTATTATCAAATGCTTCTACAGAGCTTTCAGACTGATCTAGTAGAGTCTTTATCTTTTTATTAATCTCTATAGCCATCGATGATACCTCTTGAACTATATGCATAGATTCGCTTGTAGCTTTTTGGGTTGATCTAGCTCTATCCATTAACTCATTTGCACTTGTGCTAATAAGTGCAATATTTTTAGCGTTTTCATTAAGCGAAACACCTAACTCCCTAGTAGATTCTATCATATTTTGAGCATTAGAGTTTATACCGCTTAAGGATTCATTGGTCTTTTCAGCTAATATTCTAACCTCTTCTGCCACTACGGCAAACCCCCTTCCCATCTCTCCGGCACGAGCCGCCTCTATAGCTGCATTTAACGCAAGTAAATTTGTTTGATCAGCTATATCGCCTATGATATCTAATACCTTTTTCATATCTTCGGTTTGGCTAACTACGCTTATTGTTTTTTGTGCTATCTCTTGTTCTTTAGCATTTGCTTCATTTAGATGAGTTACAACTTCGCTAAGAGAGTGTATCATCTCTTCTAACTCATCATAAGATTGTTTATTAGCGCCGGCTGCTTTGCTTGATTTGTCAGTTGATATCTCTAACTCATCGGATATGCTTTTACTAATTGCGTATGACTCTTTGGCTTGAGCTTTTCCTGCTTCTGTGCTATTTAGGAGTATTGAGGCGTTGTCATTTAGCGTCATTGTCTCATTCTCTACACTCTTAGCACTATTTTGAGCTTTTTTGACTATGTCTTGAATTTTCTCTATAAATACATTAATATGCTGGCAAGTCTGACCAATCTCATCGCTACTTTTAACTGAAATTCTAGCACTTAAATCGCCATCGCCACTACTTAAATCCTTGGCACGGTTTAATAACTCCAACACTGGAGCAATAACAACCTTGCGAAGTACAACCAAAACAATAATAGCAGTTAAAATAAGTGAAATAGTAAAGATTAAAAAGAACATAACACTCTTATCTCGTAAATCTTTATCCATAGCATTTAATGAGTATGATAAATCCATCACGCCTAAAACATCATTTTCTTTAGATAAAGCATGACAAGCCAAACATTCGCTCTTAGCAATAATTGGAGTAACTAATCTTAATTGATGGTTATTTTCGGTTTTGATAGTCTCTGTATAATTTTTTGGATTTATAAATTGCTCTTTGATAATATTATCCTTAGGCACCACCTTATCTAATCCAAACCCTTCAGATACAACATCAGAACGATAAATCTTTAAAGATGCTACGCCTTTAATTAAACTTGCATCATGAACTGATTTTTCTATAATTTGTGGGTCGCCTGTATTCATAGCAGTCTGAACTGTTTGAAAAATCGACGAACTAAGCATATTTAAACTATCTTTAGTAATTTGTGTAGATGAACTGTTAAATTGAGCTATGATAATAAACTGCATAACTACAAAGCTAATAAATAGCACAGCAATAATACTGAGAACTATTTTCTTACCTATGGTATTAATCATTTTGTCTCACCTTGAATAAAATATAGTGAAATTATACATCTTTAACTCTTACTAGAAGTTTAATAAGATAATTTTCGCCTAAAATAGGCAAACTTGGGTCGAATTTGACCCAAGTTAAATTAATGCAAAAAGTGTCTAATGCCTGTAAAATACATGCTCATTCCAGCTTTATTAGCTGCTTCTATTACATCTTCGTCACGAATTGAACCACCTGGTTGAATCACATTTGCAACGCCAACACTTGCTGCTATCTCTATACTATCAGCAAATGGGAAAAATGCCTCACTAGCTAATGCGCAACCTTTTAGATCTATACCCATATCATTAGCTTTAGCTACTGCAGCACGAGCCGCATCCACCCTGCTAGTCATCCCCATTCCAATAGCTAAAAGAGTGCTATCTTTGACATATACAACGCAGTTTGACTTAGTTAAAGCGGCTATTTTCCATGCTATTTTTAGATCTTTTATCTCGCTAGGATTGGCGGCTTTTATCGTAACTTGTTTAGCATTATCTACTTCAGCATCGCTTATGCTATCTTTTTCTTGGAATACAAAACCACCATCAATATGTTTAAAATCCCATTTATAGCCAGATGTTACTAAGAATTTATTATTTTGTGTAAAGATTTTAGTGCGTTTTTTATCACTATAAAGCTCTAAAACACCCTCTTCTACATTGGCAGCGATTATAACCTCTATAAATATCTCTTTAGTTTTAAGAGCTAACTCCTTTGTAAGCGTACCATTTATCGCTACTACTCCGCCAAATGCACTAATAGGATCGCATTTAAGAGCTTTTATATAGCTATCAAGCTCATTTTCTCCAATAGCAAAACCACACGGATTAGCATGTTTGCAAATAGCAACTGCTGGAGCATCGCCAAATGCCGAAGCGATAGCTACAGCTGAGTTAATATCGGTCATATTATTAAAACTTGCTTCACCCTTTAACTGAGTAAAATTTAAACTTAAAAAGCTATCAAACTCATATGCAGCACCTTTTTGATGAGGATTTTCACCATATCTTGTATCAAATACTTTTGAACCCGTTATAAATCTTTTAGCACCAAATCCGCCATTAAATCTCTCATTCATATAGTTAGCTATCATAGAATCATATGCTGCAGTATGCTCATATGCTTTAATCATTAAATCACGTCTAAACTCATAACTAGCACTATCATTCCTAATAGCATTAAGTACCTTATCGTAGTCATTCATATCAGTAACTATTAAGACATCTTTGAAATTTTTAGCCGCACTTCTTACCATAGTAGGGCCACCAATATCAATATTTTCAATAATCTCTTCAAAATCATCTGTACGGATTGTAGTCTCTTTAAATGGATATAAATTTACACATACTAAATCAATACCTTTAATATCGTGCTTACTAGCTTGTTCTACATGACTAGCATTATCTCTTTTATGTAAGATTCCTCCATGGATTTTTGGGTGAAGTGTTTTGATTCTACCTTCAAACATCTCAGGACTAGCAGTAAATTCGCTAACTTCTATAACTTTAATACCATTATCTTTTAGCGTTTTATATGTACCACCTGTACTTAAAATCTCAAAACCTAAAGCCTCAAGTCCTAAAGCAAACTCAACTATACCGCTTTTATCGCTAACACTAATTAATGCTCTCATCTACGCTCCTTATTTAAATTTCGCTTTTAACATATCATATGCTTCATTTATTTGTTGCATTTTTTTAGTTGCTTGAGTAATTATCTCATCACTTTTATCCATCGTAAAATCAGGATGATACTCTCTAGATAATCTACGATAACTAGCCTTAATCTCCTCAAAACTAGCATCTTTTGAAAGCCCTAAAACTTCATATGGATCAATATTAGTATTTTCTTTAGATAAATTTTTAAATTCAGCCTCAAAATGAGCAAAAAGATCCTCTACAATACTCTTATGTAAGCCAAATCCATCGCAAATCTCTTGTAGTATTGCCTTTTCATTGCCATTAAATTCACCATCAATATAGGCTAAATTCATAAAAAATACTATACGATTTATCCAGATTTTTTGGCTAAACCTCATCTTTTGCTTATACTCTTTAGCAATAGCATAAGCTGAGCTATGGCTATCTTTATGCCAGGTATATAGCTCTTTTAAATCATTTCTAACATTAACATCTCCAAGCTTTAAGCATATATCATCTAATAAAAGTGATATATAATTAGCCTCATCTTTGCTTACTACTCCATCGCTTTTGGCGACTTTTGCAGTAAGCATTATAAGATATTTAGCATCATCGTATTGAAGCTCTTGAAGGCTTTGTTTTTTAGAGTTTGAATTAGCAAACCCTCGACTAAGTAACCAAAATGCAACAACAAGCCCAATTAAGATTAAAAATATATTCACTATCAATCTTCACTTTTAATAACAGCAGCAAACTCACTAAAATAGATATTTTGCAGCTCTTTTAAGTCCATTTTAATATCATTAAGAATAAACTCATCACCACCACTTAAGCCAATTTTAATAAACTCAACTCCATATTTTTTAGCTAGCTCTTCAAATTTAATAGCATCTTTAACACCTACTACTGCCCTAGAAAAACTCTCATCAAATACAAAGCGACCATCATCAAATTTAATCTCTCCACTAAAACCAATAGAGCTAACTGCTGCCATCTTAGCTAGAGTTATAGCAATACCACCTACTCCTACACTATTGGCAAAAGCTAAAACTCCATTTTTATTAGCCTCAATTACTAAATCCCAAAGTGCTCTTTCTGCCTTATAATCAATCTCCTTTAGCTCTCCAGCGCATAGATTTGCTATAGCTTTCATATATAGCGATCCAGCAAACTCACCAGTAGTTTTACCAAGCAAATAAACACTCACGCCAGCACTATTAAATTCACTATCTAAGCTTTTATTAGCATCATCACCTACACCTACAGTTACAATACTTGGAGTTGGCTGAATGCTAATACCATCAGTTTCATTATACAAGCTTACATTACCACTAACTACTGGAGTATTAAGCGCAGCACAAGCCTCTTTAATCCCTTCACAACCTTGTGCGAACTGCCACATTACTTCAGGATTTTGTGGATTTCCATAGTTTAGACAATCTGTAATAGCTAGCGGAGTAGCTCCGCTCATAGCCACTTTTCTACCACTTGTTGCAACAGCTGCAGCAGCGCCAATTCTTGGATTTACATAATTATATCTAGTATTACACTCCATACCCATAGCAATTGATTTGCCATTTTCTTTTATTCTCATCACAGCAGCACCTAGTTTGCCAGCTTTTTTAATTACATTTGTACCTACAGTTGAATCATATTGATCATATATTAAGCTTTTATTTGCCACATTTAAATCTCTTATTAATAGCTCAAATGCTTCTTGATTACTAATATTTGGCATATTATCTAAATTAATTTTTGCAATTTCATCAAGATATTTTGGTCTGCTAGTTGGGCGATCTAGCATAGGAGCAGCCTCGCTAAGTGGAGCAATAGGCACACTACCAGCTAGCTCTCCATGCCAATATAACTCCATCACGCCAGTATCAGTTACCTCTCCGATAATCTCAGCATCTAAATCCCATTTAGCAAAGATTGCTTTTATCTTATCTTCGCACCCTTTTTTAGCACAGATTAGCATTCTTTCTTGTGATTCACTAAGCATTAGCTCATATGGAGTCATTCCACTCTCACGCATAGGAACTTTATCTAGATACATTTTCATACCGCTACCGCTTCTGCCTGCCATTTCAAAACTACTTGAAGTAAGACCAGCTGCTCCCATATCTTGAATTCCTACAATATAATCACACTTAAATAATTCTAAGCATGCCTCCATAAGAAGCTTTTCAGCAAATGGGTCGCCTACTTGAACGGTTGGCCTTAGAGATTTATTTTCTTCATTAAAGCTATCGCTTGACATCACAGCCCCGCCTAAGCCATCTCTACCAGTCTTTGACCCAACATACATTACTGGATTTCCTACACCTTCGGCTTTTGCGTAAAATATCTCATCACTTTCACAAATTCCAAGACCAAAAGCATTAACTAAAATATTACCATTAAAACTCTCATCAAATGTAGTTTCACCACCTACAGTTGGCACACCCATGCAGTTGCCATAATGACTAATACCAGATACTACACCTTTTACTAAATAGCGTTGATGGCGATTAGTTTTATCATCTCCACGAACCTGCCCAAATCTTAAAGAGTTCATACTAGCCTCAACCCTAGCACCCATCGTAAAGATATCTCTAAAAATACCGCCAACTCCTGTAGCAGCACCAGCAAATGGCTCTATAAAACTTGGGTGATTGTGGCTTTCCATCTTAAATACAGCAGCCATACCATCACCGCAATCAATCACTCCAGCATTCTCGCCTGGACCTTGAAGAACCCATGGGGCTTTAGTAGGAAAGCCATTTAAATATTTCTTAGATGATTTATAGCTACAATGCTCACTCCACATTGCAGAAAATACACCAAGCTCAAGTAAATTTGGCTCACGCCCTAAAATCTCTAATATCTTCTTATATTCATCATCGCTAATTTTATGCGCTTGTATCGTTTCTTTATCCATATGTTTCCCCTTTTAAATTTATTTTCCTAGACAAAAACTGCCAAACATTTTATCTAAAATTTCAGAATTTTGGAGTGGTTTTGTAATGCTTCCTATCTCTTTTATGGCTCTATTTATTTCATAAGCAAATAGCTCCAACACTGATTTATCTAAAAGCTCAGTTGCTCTATCAATTGCATTTTTAGCATCTTGGCATGCTTTTATTTGGCGATTTGAGCTTAGCATTATCTCATTTGTATCTTGTGAGTTTAAATATCTCTCAAGTGCAAATTTTAAAGCTGAGCATTCATCTTTTGCACTAAGCAAAATCCCATCAATATCAAGATCAAATTTAAATTCCAAATCAGATTTATTCAATACAAAAATCACCTTTTTATTTAAACTATTGATAAAATCTAAAATAGCTATATCTTCACTATTACTAACTCTTGAGCTATCAAATACACAAATAATTATATCAGCGCTATTAGCAGCTCTTTTGGAATACTCTATTCCTATATTTTCTATATCATGATCACTATGCCTAATACCAGCGGTATCGATAATGCGTACTAAATGAGTGCCTACTTTTATCTGCTCTTCAATAGTATCACGAGTAGTACCAGGAGTATCGCTAATTATAGCGCGTTCATAATTTAAAAGTGAATTTAAAATTGAGCTTTTACCTACATTTGGACAACCAATAATAGCTACTTTATAGCCATCAATTAAGCCTTTTTTGGAATTTGAAATTGAGATTATGTGATCTAGTTTTGATGATACTTCTTTTAATTTTAGCTTAATTTGCTCCATTATATCAGCTGGCAAGTCATCATCAGCATAATCAATACAAGTCTCAGTATAAGCCAGAGTTGAAATTAATTCATCACGCAAAGTATCACAAAATAAACCAAGCTCACCACTCATAACTCTAGCTAAAATTTTAGCCGCACCCTCGCTTCTAGCATTTATAAGACCTTGAATACTCTCAGCCTTAGCTAAATCGATTTTACCATTTAGTAGTGCTCGTTTACTAAATTCTCCAGGGTCAGCTACTCTAGCTCCATAAGCTAAAATTTCATCTATAATTAAATTTGCTACAACTACGCCACCATGAGTTTGAAACTCCACAACATCTTCACCAGTAAAACTAAATGGAGCCTTAAAATATATAACAATAGCCTCATCTAAGACATTACCATCTCTATCTTTTAACTCTTTTAGATGCGCAACTCTAGGCGTTAAACTACCACATATTTTATCAGCAATGCTTAGAGCATCTTTGCCGCTAAGTCTTATAATCGAGATTGCTCCTACTCCATACGGAGTCGCAAGTGCTACAATATTCATTTTTTATGAAAATCATTTATAACGATAAATTTGCCTTCATCGCTATTTTTAATTCCGACATATTTATCTGGGAATCTATCTCTAAGCTGTTCTAAAGCAATCTTAACAAGAACACCATCAAGTGGCTTAGTTTGAGCCTTTCCAATCAGCTCTACTCTTTCGATTACACCGCTTAAATATGTTGCCATACTACTCTCTTGATTTTTTAAAAATTCAGCTATCTCTAGGCGAATTCCTTTATTGTATCTAGCATTTATCCAATTAAATAATAAATATGAAATCGCCTTATATCTATAGCCCTCCTTACCTATCATTAGCGCTGCATCAGCTCCATCAAGTTTGATATATATAGTATCAGCATCATAAATTGAGAGTTCACTTACTTCAATATCAAATGAACTTGCTATAAGTAATTTATCAAGTCCTGCTCTAATTTCTAATAAAATATCATCTTGAGAAGGTTTGTTTTCATCTATTTTATGAAATGAATCAAATATAGAGTTGTCGATATTTAGTACTGATTTTTTGGCTATTTGTTCTTTAGCCGATCTTACTTCGGCCCTATTTTCAGTTTTTAGCTCAGGTTGAAGTTTTGACTCTGATTGAGATTTTAGCTCAGATTTATCTTCACTTTTATTGCTAGTTTCAGCCTTTAATGGTTTTGGAGTATGATGTTTTAGCTCTTTTATCTCTCTTTCACTACGCTCTGGTTTTGATTTTTTAGCCTTTTTTTCAGCCTCTTTTTTAACTACAACTTCAAAAAGTCCATCTTTTTGAAAAAAACCAAAAAAGCCTTTTCTAGATGGTTTAATCGGAGTAATTTCTAAATTTATAGTAGAGCATCCAAGTTGGCTGGCTGCTTTTATATAAGCAGCCTCTAAATCCTTAGCTTCTATCCTAATGCTCATGGCGTTTCTCCGCTATCTCTTGAGCTTTATGACGAGCAAATATTTTATTTACTACCATTTGTTGTGCTATAGAACACAGATTGTTGATAAACCAATAAAGCGTTAAACCAGCTGGGAATGTAATAAAGAAAAATGTAAATATCAGCGGTAGAAATTTCATAATCTTCTCTTGCATTGGATCGGTAAAATTTGTTGGAGTGATGTGTTGCTGAATATACATCGTAATACCCATAAGTATAGGTAAAATAAAATATGGATCAAGCTCTGCAAGGTCGTTAATCCATAATATCCATTCAGCTCCTTTTAACTCAATAGCATTTAATAAAACCCTATAAATAGCAAAGAAAATTGGAATTTGAATTAAAATCGGCAAACATCCGCCCATTGGGTTTGCTCCATGCTTTCTATATAATTCCATTACATGGGCGTTGATTTTTTGAGGATCTCCTTTATATTTAGTTTGGATCTCTTTCATTCTTGGAGCTAACTCTTTTAGTTTATTCATTGATACCATTCCCTTATATGTTAATGGGAATAAAACTATACGAATAATAATAGTGAGCGCAACAATAGCAAAGCCCCAGTTACCTATAAACGAGTATAGCCAATCAAGTAATAAAAATGCAGGTTTAGCAATGAATGTAAACCAACCATATTCAATAGTATCAACTAAACTTGGTTCAATAGCTTTTAAAGTTTTATAATCTTTTGGTCCAATGTAGCCTTTAGCGCTAAAATTTCCAATATTTCTAGCAAAGCTTAAGGTATTCTCATCGGCATCATTTTGGATAAAGACTTCCATTGATCTTTTATTATCATAAAATAGAGTTGTATAATATCTATCACTATTTGCTAAAAGATCAACACTTCTAAATATTTCATTCCCCTTAGCATCACCATCTTCTATAATCTCTAAACTATCATCTTCTTTGCGTAATAAAACCCCATGAACTGTATATCCATCTACTGCTACAATTGGACGAAATCCAGCAGTGATAAAATACTCGTGATTTGAGTTTACCTTAACATCAATATCATATGATCCATCTGGGTAAAAAGTTAAATTTTTCACTACGCTAAATGAATCTAAATTTTGTGTAAGAGTAATATTGGCCGGAGACTTAGTAGCATCAATTTTATCACTACTTACAGTATAAGCAACCTTAAAGGCTTTTTCATTTATAGCTGTATCTGAGAAACGAATCTCAAGCGGAAGTGGCGAGCTAGGTTTTAAAAGTGAAATTTGTTCACCATTTTCATTTTTAAATTTAGAATCTTTTAGTGTAAAGTTGCTAATTCTTCCAAGCTCATCAATTGTAGCGCTATAAGTTGTACCTTCAATTGTGGCGATATTTTTACTAATTTGTTTTGGCGCAATAGCTGCTTTATCTGTCGTAGAGTTAGCTAAATTAGTAGCTGGTGCGCTTTGATTTTGTTCTACTGTTTTATTTGTATCAATTAACGGCTTTGGGGCAAACAACGCATCATAAGCTATAAAAAATAAGACAGATATAACTGTGGCTATTATCAGCCTTTTTTGGGTTGAGAGTTTATCTAACACTTCTTTTCCTTTGATAAGTCAAATGCTTTTATTAAATAAAATTTATCTTTTTTATGCCGAATAAGCCAAAATTTTGGCTCTACATAACTCTGCTTTAAAAATAGATAAGAGGGCGTAAATTTTCGCTTAATAATAGGATAATCTATGCCACCTCTAAAGAGTTGATTGCATCGCAGAATTCTAAGGCTAATGGCAAAAATAGAGGCGACTATCCCGCTGTGGCTAAGCTGCCAAAGAGCATACTCAGAACAACTAGGATAGTATCTGCACGACCTTGGCAATAATGGTGAGATATATTTTTTATAAAAAATAACCAAACTAGTAGCAATTTTCATTAATTTGCGCCTATAAATTTGCAATCAAAATGAACAAAAAGAGCGCTAAATTATCTACTCAAAGGATAAGAGCGCTCATTATCTTATAGAGTCCATCCTTTTTAACGCCCATCTAAAACTCTTGCAAATTTTATCAAAGGGCACCCTATCTGCTCCGCTTTTTGCAATAAAGATATATATACCATCTTTTAGCTCACTACTAAGTGTGGAAAATGCAGCACGAAAAAGCCTTTTGACCCTATTTCTTAAAACTGCCTTCCCTATCTTCTTACTTGCTACTGCGGCGAATCTACTCGTATCTGACTCTAAAAAATAGACAACTGCTAAATCACAATGCCATTTTTTGGCATTTTGATAGACTCTGCTAAACTCTTTACTATCGCTAATAGAGTCAAATTTATTAATTTTCAATTTAGCTCTTAGGCAGCTAGTCTTGCTCTACCTTTTGCTCTTCTAGCGCTAATTACTTTACGACCGTTTTTGGTTTTCATTCTAACGCGGAAGCCATGAGTGCGTTTTTTAGGTGTTTTATGTGGTTGATAAGTTCTTTTCATAAACTTTTCCTTTAGGTAAAAATTAAGTTTTGGATTCTACCTAAATTTTACTTAAACTGCTTTGAATTTTTATAAATTTAATTTAGCTATATCTATTTAAATTCAATCTAAAGCAAATTACGCTAAAATCAAGAAATTTATTTTGGAATTTAAGATGATACTTTATAATCAAAACTATGAAATGATTGGTATTAGTAGCGAAGGACTTTCGCTTTTTGGCTTTTTAAATCCAGAGGATTTTTTTAGGAGTTGTAATGATATTAGTGACTATTTTTTAGAGACTAGTCCGCTATATAATGCTAAAAATCACTACATAGACCTAATAATCTCTCAATCTCAAAGTAATATCCAAGATATGCAAATTAAGCTTGATAATGGCGAGATAATGAGTGTAAAAATAGCTGTAGAGGTGGTAAATTTAAAGGATGTAAATGAACATTATTACAGTGTTAAATTATTATTTGATGGAAATCGTCTATCATATGTTAATGATAAAAATAGATGGCTTTGGGATATTTTATATATTAGCCGTTTAGATGCAACCGAATTCAAGCGTAGAATGCTAGAATTTACCCAATTTGCCCGTCAAAACTATGAAAAATTATATGAAGCAAAACTATTACTAATTGATGCAAATGATACTATAAGAGAGCTTGCCCAACTAGCAACAAAATTAAAACTAACCGAATTTTGCGAAATCTTAATTAATATTCAAGCAACTAGCGATGAACAGCTACTAAATGATGAATTTTATAAATATACTAATTTTATAACAAATATAGAAAATATAATTCAAAGCGAGATGCAATGAGATCATACTTTAGCTTACTTGGAATTTTACGCTTAATTGCAACATTGCCACTATTTGTAATATTTTTGATATCTAGTTGGTATCTAATTTTTCAATATAATCTTAGTATGAATTTAAAAGAACTACGCCATGAATTTTCAATTGCTTTAGATCTTGCCAATCTCTCAAAAGAGTTAGATAAAGAGATGATAATCAATGATACTAATAGCAAAAATGTCAATCGGCAAATTACTGACCATACAATAGAACATATCAAACAGCTACATAGTAACGAACTAGGCTTAAACGAGATTTTAAACCGCTTAGAGTCCTTACCTCAAATTCGCTACACGCTAGATGATGTAAATTTAAATAACTCCGAAGTTTTAAGCTACTTTAGAGATTTAAACTTGCTGATTAAAAATGAAATTTTTAACCTGAGGAAACATGATCTATCAAATAGGCTAAATCTATTTATTTTTACATTTATATCCTCTTATTCTAATAGCATTTCAATTAGTGCCAAGCGTGATTTGGTAGCTAATATCATTAATCACAGAGCACTTAATACACAAGAGCTTTTATTATGGCTAGATTTGATTAGAAATAATGGATTAAATTACGGCTATTTACCTGATAGTTATGCAAAAAAACAGATAGAAGCGATATTTAAAAGCCAAAATTATAAGCAAGCTATAGATAACTTAAGTACTTTTACAATAGAGCTGATTAAAAATGGTGAACCAAGTATTTATTTAGCACAAAAATATTATGATTTAATCAGTGATGAATTAGAATTTTCATATCAAATACAAGATGTAATCAGTTCTCAAATCAAAACTGAGCTAGATGAATTTGAAAAAGATTTATGGATAGATTCTATTTTGGCTTTTATTGTTTGGATTATTAGTATAATTTTATCACTAGTATCATACTATACTAAAAACTATATAAAAGCCAATATTGATAACCTATCAAAAATTATCGATAAAATCAAATCCGTATCGGCTACCAACCCGCTAGAATCTACTCAAACTGCAACTTTAGAAAATGGTCATAAAATTATAAATGAAGCCTTAGATAAAATAATCGCTCAAAAAGATATTGCCCAAAGTGATAGCCGCTCTAAAACAGCATTTCTAGCTAATATATCTCATGAGATTAAAGCGCCATTAAATGGTATTTTAGGCTTTAGTGAGCTATTAAAGAGCCGCTCACTAGGTAAAGATGAAAAAGAGTTAATTGATATAATCGAACAAAGTAGCCAAAACCTACTAAAAGCTATTAATAACATCATAAATATGGCAAAAATTGAAGGTGGAAATGTCGAGCTTTATGAGAGTGATTTTAGCCTTTATACTCTATTTGATGAGATTATTAACTCCTACTTTAATAGACTTTTGGCTAAGAATTTAACCTTAACCTACTACATCGATCCAGAATTGATGGTAACTGTCTTTAGCGATGAAGACAAAATTAAACAAATCGCTATAAATCTAATCGATAATGCTATTAAATTTACCCAAAGTGGCGGACAAATTACCGTGTATGTAAAAAAAATACAATCCACAAATGGTAATATTAGCTTTAGCTTTATGGTTAAAGATACTGGAATTGGTATTGCTCAAAATGCTTTAGGCAAGATTTTTGATAACTTCTATACCAATGAAAATGCAACTAAAACATATGGTGGAACCGGTCTTGGGCTTAGTATTATTAGCCAATATGCTAAAATGCTAAATAGTAAAATTAATGTCAAAAGCCAGCTAAAAATTGGAAGCGAATTTAATCTAGATCTAACCTTAAAACTCCACTCAAATGTAGATAAAAGCTATGCAAATCTTTTTAAAGGTTCAAAAGTTTCAATCATTCCTGAAGGAATAAGTGATGATAATTTAAAAATTATAAATTTATATTTAAACTATCTTGGAGTTATAGTTGAGCCAAATTTAAGCCCAGTAATTGGTAAATTTAAAAATGAAAAAGATTCAAAAGATATCGAATTTAGCGATCTTAATCACGGCTTTAGTCCTAGCTTAATCTCGTTAATAAATGCCTTGTTAAATAGCCTAAAATCAACTCAAAAATATGATCTAAAAATTCTAATAGGCACAAATGATAAGAGTAAAAAAACAAAAGAGATGTTTGAAGAAATTTGTACCAGTGTCGATGTAGTAAATGATGGTAAAAGCTTATATGAGCTTACTTTAATTAATAATTATGATGCAATTTTTACAGATATTGCACTAGATAAACAAAATGCGCTAATTGCTGCTACAAATATCATTAGTACTCAAGATGAAAAGGATATCGAACGAACACCGATAATTGCAATGTTATCAAGTTCTAAAGAGCAAATTAATAAAACAAACTTGCTATTTGATTATTATCTACAAAAGCCGCTTTTAAAATCGCAAATTATCGAAATCTTAGCAAGTATTGGCAATAAAGATCCACTTAATGCATTAGATGGCACAAGAGATATTTTATTATTTAAAAAGAGCAAAATGGAAAATAGAATTTATCACGCTGTACTATCAAAAGTCTGCCATACGATAGATACTGTCGATTCATTTGATGAACTTGAAGAGGCTACGCAAAATAGAGCATACAAGTTGGTTTTGATAGATTATGCAGCAAGCTTTTTTGATGCTAATAGAATTTTAAATATTATCAAAAATAGCTCCCAACTGCATAATTTTGAGAGTAAAGTCGTATTATTTATCGAACCAAACAGCAAAATCCCAACACAAATTCAAGCCCAATTTACTCAGCTAATTAGCACAAATATTAGTAAATCTAACTTAGAAAATCAGATAAAAGAGCTAATCCAATGACAAAACTAAATATTTTAGCAATTGATGATGATATAATAAGCATTAAGCTTTTAGAGCTGATTTTATCTGATAATTTATATATCTCTAGCATTACTACAGCAAGTGATGGGCTTGAGGCTATGGAAATTTTAGAGAGGCGATTTGATATAAATTTAATACTTTTAGATATCTATATGCCAAGATTAAATGGTTTTGAATTTTTACATAATTTTAAAAGTCGCAAATATCTCCAAGATATTCCAATTATCGTAATTAGCACTGATGCAACTCTTCGTCAACGGTCAATGGAGCTTGGAGTACTTGCATTTCTTGTAAAGCCAATTAGTAAAAAAACGCTAGGTAAATTAATCAAGCAAGTTGCCAATAATTCAAGCTAAATTTAACTCAATTTTCTTACCAAATCCTAAGGTATTATCTGTAAATTTGAGCCACTTTAACTCTATTTTATATAAATTTAAATTCATTAGCTTAGCATAAATAAAGCGTGATATATATGCATTTTTCTCCACTTCATTATCTACTAGATATATAGACCCACTCGCTTGAAGACCCTGGATTTTGCCAACTATTTTTGTTTGCAAGGCGATATTTATAAAAACCCTACTATCGTTTTGAATCACTTTAGCATGATAGCTATCATCGCCAAAAGCAACAATAATTAAATTTGGCTTTAAAAAAGCGTAAAAACAACTACATAGATATGCGCCACTTTTCCCATTTACTCCAAGGGTTAAAATATGCTGACTATCTATAAATTTAGCTATTTTTTCATCCATTTTTCATCCATTTTGGCACTATTTTTGCTTAATTTTAGCCAAATTTGGCTTAAAATATATCGCATTTTAACCGATATACTATAAAATTTTAAGGATTTTCAATGATTACAAACAGCTACGCAAACGCTTCATATAATGCGTTTAACTACTCGTTTAAAACTAGCTCTGGCGATACCATAAATCTTGCAATGTATGATAATAAAGAGTTAGTCTACTCAAGTAAGAACTCCAAAAATTCAAACGAACAAAGCCTAAATCTACGCCATACATATGGGTATAAATTTGAGCTAAATAGTCAAAATGGTATAAGTAAGCAAGATAAATTAGAGATTGCAAAAGCGCTAGAAGAACTCCGCCCAAAAATCGATGATTTTATGAAACATATCAAAGAAAATGAACCTTTTAGCGATGAAACTATCTCAAATATTGCAAATTCACTCAAAAAAGAGTTACCAAATTTAAATAGCGATGATGCTAAAATAGAGTTAAAAAGTTCACTTTTAGATATGTTTGATGAGATGCTAAAAGAACATAAAACTAAAAATAACAACTTAAATAAATCTCTACTAGAACAGACTCAAAAGCTATTTGAAAATATGCTAAAACCGCAAAATAATCTAAATTATTATGCATAAGCTTGCTACTTTAGCAAGCTTTTTTAGGCCAAATTTCATATATAATTAAACAAATTTACTGTATAATCTTAAATTTAAAATTTTAAGGCGTATATGATGATGTATAGAAATTTAATAAAAGAGATGTTAAATCTCCAACAGCAATTAAATGATGATACTAATGGTATTGGCTGGGAGATGGGGCATACTAAAGATGGTAAATTAATTAGCTGGAAACGTTGCATTTATATGGAGTGTGCTGAGCTAATTGATAACTTTGCGTGGAAGCATTGGAAGGCTATAAATTCTCCACTAGATGTAGATAATGTTGCCATTGAAATTGTTGATATTTGGCACTTTATTATGAGTCTTGGACTAGAGAAGTATAAGATAAATTCCCTTGGCGATATTGATAATTTAACTGATGATATAGTATCAACTAGTGGATTTAATGAATTTTGTAAAGAGCCATATAATATAAAAGAGTATAGTATCTATGAAATTATAAACGATACTGAGTTAATTATAAATCGCTGCAGTGGATTTAATATAAATTTCTTCGACCTTTTAAGAGATTATTTTAGGGTTTCATTAAAATGTGGAGTAAATTTACAAAAGCTATTTAATATCTATATTGGCAAAAATGTTTTAAATAAATTCCGTCAAGATCACGGCTATAAAGATGGAAGCTATATAAAAATTTGGAATGGTGTAGAGGATAATGCTGTGATGAATGAAATTTTACAAAATGGCGCTAGTAGCGTAGATGAAATTTACGCTAAACTTAAAACTGCCTACCAAAATATCCAATGAATAGTATAATCAAACGCTCGCTGAGCGACTTTTTAACTTTTAGATTTTTAGCACTTTCATTTTTGCCGCTTTTTATTTCACTTGGAAGCTTGATTGGGCTAGTGATATATTTTGGCGGTGATGTTTTTAGCATTTTAGCCCGTCCTAGCATTGAAGCATATGCTAATGGAGATGGATTTATAGCGTGGCTTTTATCTCTTAGCATTGTGCAGTTTATGATAACTTCATCATTTTATATAATTAGTATATTTTTAGCTATTTTATTAAGTGTAGCAATTGCAGGTATTATAACTGGATTTTTAACACCATATGTAGTTAAATATATAAACGATAAGTATTATGGCTATAACTCAACTCCACTACCTAGTAATATGCATGTTTTTAAGCTAATTGGTAGTACGATTATTAAATTTATTCTAATATTTTTAATATGTATGCCCCTTTTATTTATTCCTGTGTTAAATTTATTTATTCTAAATTTACCATTTTTTTATCTATTTTATCGCTTAATGCTCATTGATATAGCTAGTAATACTTCTGATAGCTTAATCTTTGAAATAGATATGCAAAAAGGTGGTGGGGTTAAATTTTTTAGCGCTTCAGTACTATTTTATATTCTAACATTAGTGCCATTTGTTGGACTATTTTTACAGATATTCTTTGTAATATTTTTAAGTCATATATTGTTAGAGAAAAATTCAAGAGGATTTTAATGAAAAATATTCTATTTTTTGGTTTTATTGGTTTAACCTGCGTATTAATGTATCTTAGCCAAAGCTTTCTTACTATTATTTTTGGAATTTGTATATTTTTATATGCTATGAGTGTATTAGAAAAAAGTTTTTCTATGATGGCAAGTCTAGATAAATTTTTAAAAAAAATGACAAAAAGAAACTTCCAAAGCTTTTTATTTGGTGCAGTTAGCGCTACAGTAATGCAATCAAGCGGCCTTGTTAGCGTTCTTGCAATATCATTTTTAAGTGCTGGGCTAATCACATTAGCCTCAGGTTTAGCTATCATTTATGGAATAAATTTAGCCACTATTACTACTGGCTGGTTTTTGGCTGGTTTTGGTCTAAAGGTAAATATCGCTGCTTACTCTATGCCTTTAATAGTTATAGGTATGTTATGTATGGTAAATAAAACTGAAAAAATTAAAGGTTTTGGATATTTTTTATTTAGTATCGGTCTTTTATTTCTTGGAATATCTTATATGAAAGGCGGCTTTGATCATATCAAAGATAGCATTGATCTATCGCAATTTGCGATGTCTGGAATGGCTGGGTTGATTATTTATACCTTTGTAGGAATTATAGTTACAGTATTAATCCAAAGCTCGCACGCATCTCTTACTCTAGCTTTAGCAGCACTAAGTGCAGGACAGATAACCTATGATAATGCTGTTGGTATTGCCATTGGCTCAAATGTCGGCTCAACTGTGATGGCAATTATTGGCTCCTTAAATGCAAATATGGAGGGTAAAAAGCTCACTGTTGCTCATGTGTTATTTAATGTAACATGTGCAATTATTAGCGTTATACTAATCGTACCTTTTATGTATATTACTGATGTAACTAGTACATATTTTGGAATCGCAGATGATGATTACACTCTTAGACTAGCAGTATTCTTATCATATTTTAACGCATTAGGGGTTATTATATTTTACCCGCTTATTCCATTTATGGAAAAACTTTTAAATAAATATATGAAAGACTCAAGCAAAAGAAGTAAAATCGATAGTGCTAAATATCTTGATGAGAAATCTTTGCAATTCCCTGATAGTGCGCTTGAAGTACTTGGCAAGGAGCTTTTACATCTTTATTCTAATGCAAACTCCATTATAGCTAAAGCTATTAGCATAAGTAACAGCGATATCCAAAATAGTGATATTTCAGCAAAAGATATAATAAAGCTACGCCAAACTCCAATTAAAATGGATTATGATGAACTATATAACAATAGATTTAAAGAGATTTATAGTCAAATCATCGACTACGCTATATTAGCTGGAACCAATGCAAAACCTGAACAGTTAAGTAAATTTATGGATATTAGACATGCAGCACTAATTATGGCTGAGACACTAAAGGATATGAAAAATACTCAACCAAATGTCTTTAAATATATCACTAGTTCTAACCAATATGCCAAAGAAGAGTATGATAGATTAAGAGTTGAGATGTTAGAGTGCCTTCGCATTATGTATAATATTGCAAGCATTAAAGATATAGATGAATTAGAAGCTCAAATAAAAAATCTACGCAAAATTTACAATGCATATGATAGTGAGTTTAACTTTGATGTGCTAATCATAAATAAAAAAATTACCAATAAAATGGCAACTTCTCTTATGAATGATACGGCACTGATGAAGAATATAACTAAAGGTATGCTAAAGGTTGCTGAGATGATATTTGCACATCATCACAATCAATCATTAAATGAAAGTATAACTGCGTGATAGAATATGATAAAGCGTCCACATAATAAATATAAAAAAGTTAGAAATAATGTCGAACAGCCTTTAATGCAGTGTAAAAAAGAGCAGTTTGTTTTAAAGATTTCACTAGCTTGTGCTGTAGTGCTAGCAGTTTTTGGAATTGCTTATGGAATTTATATTGGTTCTAAGGCAATTATTTTTGATGGATTAGTAGCATTTTTATCAATTATCTTAATACTACTTAGCGTTATCACATCTAAATTTATATACAAAGAAGATGATGATACCTTTCAGTATGGATATATGCGCTTTGAGCCAATGGTGAATCTACTTAAAAGCCTAATTTTACTCTTGTTATGTATGTATGCGATGGTTAATGGAATTCAGGCGATTTTATCTGGTGGATATGAAGTTGAATTTGATAAGGCTATGCTTTACTCATTTTTCTCTATGATCTTATCTATTGGAATTTGGCTTTTTACATCATATCAAGCCAAAATTTTACAATCTCCTCTAATCTCAGTTGATAGTCTTGAGTGGCTAATTGATAGTGTGCTATATCTAGGTGGATTTGTAGTTTTTGGAACAGTTTGGCTATTTGATAGAGAGAGCCAATCAGAATGGGCTAAATACCTTGATCCAGGACTTTTAGTAGTACTTTCAATAATTTTAGGTGTTATGCCACTTAAGGTTTTTATAAAAAATTTAGCCGATTTGGTGATGGTCGCACCAAAAGATATGGATGATAAGATAGATACCCTACTTCAAAATATATCCAAAAAATATAATTTTAGCGACTATGATACGCATGTAGCAAAAAGTGGCAGATTTTTTATGATTGAGGTAAATATCTTAATGGGAGAGTCATTTAAAATTCAAAATATAGATGAGATGGATCTAATCAGAGATGAGATAGAACAGGGATTAGATATCCCAAGCTATAAAATTTGGCTAAGTGTGAGCTTCACTAAAAATCCAAAATGGCTTTAATCAAATTTGGCCTTTTTATTTATCATCCACCAAAGAATCGAAAATTGTAAATTTGGCGCTTTAATCTTACTCTCATCATATATAAAACTCAAAATCTCATCACGCTTTATAAAGATTAGTTCTATCTTCTCATCATCAACACCGCCACCACTTGAAACCTTCATGCTCTCATCAATCTCACCATAAAATAGCGTTTGAGCATTCGCTCCAAATCCAAGAGCAGTAAAGCTACTAGTCACTCTCTCAACGC